>ERZ827440.887-NODE-887-length-37306-cov-5.816408_pt1 | contig 37306 bp, 38 predicted proteins | sample MGYA00519774_ERZ827440 | MGnify/ENA primary metagenome ERZ827440 (study PRJEB31778, sample SAMEA3449302) | human gut metagenome | biome: human gut; feature: human-associated habitat; material: faeces | place: United Kingdom | collected 2010/2012 ... | reverse complement strand
AGACGTTTGCGCACTGTCCACAGTGGATACAGATCGCCTTTCCTTCGGTTTGCTCAAAGGAATATGTACCGTGAACACCGATTTCATTCGTGCAAACCTCACGGCATTGTCCGCACTTGATGCAAAGATCTTCTTTGCGGCAGATACTTGGGTTATCCGATTCAATCGGAACCCGAACAGATAGTGGTAAATGCTCTGTCATACACTTTCCTCCTAATTATTCTTTATTTTTTAATTATACCATGACCTTTTGAGTTTGTCAATGGATTGATGCAATTTTAAGTGAAGATATTTATTTAATAAAATATTTTAGCGGTGAATAACGTCGATTTGGCAGAGAAATCAGCGCGCAAGAATTAAGTAAATTATCATATGATTTTTTAGCACAAGATATATAGGGATAGGACTTAATTGATTTTACTACATAGATTCGTTTGCAAGCATGGTGCGAAAGCCCGATAGACCTAGGATCACTTTTGGCGCCCATCATCGCCAAGGGGCAAGCCTACCCTCATGGCAAAAATTATGGACTATTTTTGTACGGTAGCCTTATATGGATCTATTTTGTAGTGGCAACACAAGAAAAAAGCAGATTGCGTAAGCAGTCTGCTTTTTTCAGTTAAATCCGCCGCCGGCGGAAGAAATCCACCTTTAGTGGATGAAATCGCTTCGCGATGAAATCCCGCTTCGCGGGGAGCTAGGAGGCGGATTTGGTTTCATCTGCGGCGGTACTCCGAAGATATGTTCTGCGGAGACTTGCGGAAATCCGTATTTATATAATTTCTGTCATTTTGTTCATTCGGTCGTTGTCGGGCAAACGGAAAAATCATCGAAAACGTGAGGAAAGAGAGCGTTGACGGCTTTCCCGATTGACAAAAGAGGCGTAAGATGATATAATCAAAATAAAGATACGGCAATGCGATTATAATGCTTTCAAAGACAGATGATGAGGTGAAACGTTATGAACACGGCGATAATATATGCGTCAAAACACCACAAAAATACGGAAAAACTTGTCCTTGCGATAGCCGCGGCTCACGAAGTTGCGCTTTTCGATGCGGAAAAAGACAGTATTCCGTCTTTGGATGAATATGATTGTATAGGTTTTGCAAGCGGAATTGCGTACGGCAAGTTTTATCCGAGCGTCAGCGTGGCGGCGGAAAAATACATGACTGCGGGGAAGAAGATATTTTTCCTCTATACCTGCGGGAGCCACAATCGGGATATGGCGCGCGTTCTGAAATTCCTCGGCGAAGAGCGCGGGTGTAAAGTCCTCGGTAGTTTCGGTTGTCCGGGGTTCGACACGTACGGTCCGTTCAAGCTTATCGGCGGGATAAGCAAAAACCGTCCGAACGAAAAAGACATCTCGGATGCGGTCAGGTTTTTTGAGACCGAAGTCTCAGCAGAGGTTTAACCGTCTTCCGCAAGATCCGAAATAGCGAAGAGTCTGATCTGAAAATAAAAGTTGCGGTCTTCCGATAAACGGAGATCGCAACTTTTTTCTATCTTGCTTTTTTGTCGAAAGACGGATTGAACGCATAAAAATTTCGACAATTCAGTTTATCCTGCAATATGCGCAGGCATTCGCCGAACCGCTGATAATGAACGAGTTCGCGGGCGCGAAGGAATTTTATCGGGTCGCGCACGTCGGGGTCGTCGGCAAAGCGCAGGATATTGTCGTAAGTCAATCTCGCCTTCTGTTCGGCGGCAAGGTCTTCCGTCAGGTCTGCGAAGGTGTCGCCGGTGGATGCGAAAGTTGTCGCCGAAAACGGCGCGCCGCTTGCCGCAACCGGATAAACGCCCGCGGTGTGGTCGATGAAATAATCTGCAAGAGGACTGTTTTTTATCTCGCTTTCTTTCAGCCCTCGCGTCAGTTGATGAACTATTGTTCCGACCATTTCAAAATGTGAAAGCTCCTCCGTGCCGATGTCATTTAACGCGGCGCGGAGTTCTTCATAAGGCATGGTGTATCTCTGTGAAAGATACCGCAGAGACGCGCCTATCTCTCCGTGAGGTCCGCCGTATTGGCTGATGATGAACTTTGCCATGGCGGGGTCGGGGTTCTTGATTTTTATCGGATATTGCAGTCGTTTCTCGTAATCAAACATTGTTTGTTGTCCGTCCTTTCCTTATTGCCACGGCCACGGTGATTTTATCCATTCGTTCCAGCTTTTTGTCACGTCGTTTTTTCGCAGAGGTCCGCATTGCGAGGCGTATTCGCGCCTCAAACCATCCGCCTTGTCGCGGTAAGCACAGAATGCTTTCATCGCCGTTTCGTCGTTCGGGTGCGTGTCGAGGAAAAGCGCGGTGTCGTGCGCGGCAAAGGCGTAAGCTCCGAGTTCCGCAAGCAGTTCGTTTCTCTGTTTTTTCATATCACATACCTCCTGCAAGGAACGGTTTGTCAAGCGCGGCGAATATCGTTCCCCTCGTGTAACCTTTTTCGGGGGCGTAAATATCGTCAAAAACCTGCATGGGAGTGTACGACGTTGCAATCGGAGCGTTCGCCCCGTCTATGCAGAAATACGTCCGGCATTCCTCACAGCCGCGGCACGGCATTGCTATCGTCGGAAGCCCCTGTTCGTCTTCAAGAAATAAGTTTTCGGGCATTTGTCTTTCATCCTTTCTTTTCGGGCGCGGTAAAACGTCGCCCACGGGAGATTTTTTGCTCTCCAATAATATTTTATTAGCGTATGAAAAAAATTGTTAACTAAATAAAAAAACACGGTAAAGGTCTTGATTATTTTCCTTTTATAGTGTATAATACAATGGAAGCGGGTCTTGCGTGATTCCGTGTCTCGAACCATGTCAGGCAGGGAACTGAGCAGCATTAAGGGAATTTCGGGATGCACAGCAAGGAACCCGCTTCTTTTTTGATTATGAAAGGGTGTGAACAAAGGTGTATCAGGCACTTTACCGCAAATACAGACCGGCGGTCTTCGGTGATGTGATAGGACAGGAACCCGTTACAAAAACGCTGAAAAATCAGATAAAAAACGCAACCTTTGCTCACGCATATCTTTTTACCGGAACAAGAGGAACGGGTAAGACCACCTGCGCCCGAATCTTTGCGAAAGCGATAAACTGTCTTTCTCCCGTTGACGGCGAACCTTGCGGTGAATGCGAGGTGTGCCGAGGAATAACGGACGGCAGCGTTACCGACGTTATCGAGATAGACGCGGCGACAAACAGCGGCGTTGACAGCGTGCGCGAACTTCGCGAGGAAGTCGCGTTTTCTCCCGTTCTCGCGAAATATAAAGTTTATATCATCGACGAAGTTCACATGCTTTCGCCTGCGGCATACAACGCGCTTTTGAAGACCATCGAGGAACCTCCGTCACACGCGGTATTCATTCTTGCCACGACAGAGGTTAACAAGGTTCCGTCAACCATTGCGTCGCGTTGTCAGAGATTTGATTTCCGCCGCGTCAACGTGGGAACGCTTGTGGAACATCTCAAAAAGGTCATTGCGTCCGAGGGGGCGGAAATGGACGACGAAAGTCTTTTGACGGTTGCACGTCTCGGCGACGGTTCCGTGCGCGACAGCCTTTCCGTGCTTGACAAGGTTATAGGACTTTCATCGGCGGAAGAGGTTCGCGAGGTTCTCGGCGTTATCGACACGGAACTTATACACGACCTGATGAAAGCCGCCGCGGAGCAGAATATAGACGCTCTTTATACCGCTGTAAACTCACTTTACAACGGTGCGAAAGACCTCGGCGTTCTTTGCCGTGAACTGCTTGACGAATACAGAGCGCTTCTTGTTGTCAAAAACGTCCGCAACAGAAAAGGCATACTTGACCTTTATGACAGAGATGAAAAACGGCTTGAAGAAATTGCGGGACTTTATACCACCGAACATATTCTTTATGCGATAGATATTGCGCAGCAGACGCTGCAAGAACTTTCGCGCAGTTCAAACAAGCGAGCCGATATGGAAATATGCCTTTTGCGAATTTCCCGCCCGAAACTGAATGAGGGCGTCAAGGCGTTGACCGCAAGGGTCGCCGAACTTGAAAACGAACTTGAAAAACTGAAACGCGGCGGAATCACGGTATCCGCTCCGTCCTCGTCCGTGCCTGCGGCGGGGTATGCCGAAGCAAGGAGAACGGATACTCCCGCACCCGCTAAAAAGGTCGCGAAAAACGCCGATATGACACCTCCGACCCCGGAAGATGTTTTCGGCGCGTCTCCGACATCGTTTGTTCCCGCAGATGATGATTTCATTCCCGCACCGCCGCCCGATACGGGTGACGCACCCGTATTGCCCGATGTTTCCGAGTATTCCGAACCTCCGAAAAACGCCGCTTCCGCACCTGCGCCCATAAAAACCGAGCAGATTGCGGCTCCCGTAAAAAAGGCTGCTCCCACGGAAGAGATCCATGACGGAGAATATAGAGAGTTCGGCTCATGGGAGGATTTCTGCAAACTTGTCGCAGACGACGATATGTTCCTCGGAATGATGCTCAAAACCGCGTGCAGCGCCGTTTACCGCAACACCGAGCTGCTTATTCTCTGCAAAACGGAGCAGGACTTGACGGATATAGACAATTCGCATTGCCGCGAGAGCATGAAAAAGGCGCTTGACGCTTTGCGAAAGACCCATTACACGATAAGCATTAAAATCGGCAGAAAAGGCGAATATCTCAATGCCGAAGAATATAAAGACCTTGAAAACAACCCTCTGTTCGATTTTGAATAGAGCGTCAATACCGAGAAAGGAACTCTTATTATGAAAGTAAGGATCCCCAACCAGGGCGGCGGACAGGCCGCGATGATGAAAAAAGTTCAGCAGATGCAGGAGGATATGCAGAACAAGCAGGCGGAACTCGAAGCCGCCGAATATGATGTTACCTCCGGCGGCGGAATGGTGAAAATAACCATTTCCGGCGCAAAAGAAATAAAAACGCTCAAAATCGACCCGTCTGTGGTTGACCCCGAAGACGTCGAAATGCTTGAAGACCTTATAGTTGCCGCCGTAAACGAGGCAATAAACAAGGTTGAACAGACGGCGGAAGAAGAAATGTCGAAGATCACATCGGGTCTCAATATACCCGGTCTCGGCTTCTGATATGGCATACAACGTCAATCCGCTCGATGTGCTGACGGAGCAGTTCAGAAAACTTCCGGGAATAGGCAAGAAGTCCGCACAGCGCATTGCGTTTCATATTTTGCGCATGACGGACGAGCAGGCGGAAGAGTTCTTGCGCTCAATTGAGGACGCAAGAAAAGTGATTCACCTTTGCCCGATATGCCAGAATCTGACCGACGGCGAAGTCTGTTCCGTTTGTGCCAACGAAAAAAGAGATAAGTCCGTTATATGCGTCGTTTCATCGCCGCAGGATGTTATTTCAATAGAAAAAACGAACGAGTTCAGAGGCGTTTATCATGTTCTGCACGGAGTTCTTTCTCCGGTTGACCATATCGGACCGAAAGACTTGAAAATAACCGAACTTCTTGCCCGACTGAACGGGGATGAGGTAAAAGAGGTTATCGTTGCCACCGCTCCGACCGTGGAGGGCGACGCAACCGCAATATTCTTGGCTAATCTGCTGAAACCTCTCGGCGTCAGCGTTACGCGTTTGGCGTTCGGCATTCCCGTGGGAGGGGACATTGAATATGCGGACGAGATAACGCTTTCGCGTTCGCTGGAAAACAGGAGAGAGATGTAATGCTTCTTAACGACAGACCTGTTTCCGCCGCAGAAGCGTCGCAGCAGTCGGCGCTGACGCTTGCATATCTCGGCGATGCGGTTTTTGAACTTCTTGTCCGTGAAATGCTTGTTATCAATTCCCACAAAACCAACGGCAAACTTCATTTTGAGGCGACACATTTCGTTTCGGCAAAAGCGCAGAGCGAATTTGTCGATAAAATAATGGGAATAATGACGACGGAAGAACTTGCCGTTTACAAGCGCGGCAGAAATTCCGATGCCGTTCCCCCGAAAAACACCGACGTTGCGGTTTACAAACGCGCAACGGGGTTGGAGACTCTTTTCGGGTATCTTTATCTTTCGGGGAAAACGGAGAGAATAGAAGAACTTTTTGAACTGATGGTCAAATAGGAGGACTTTTCCCATGAAAAAGAAAGTCGTCGGACTTATTTGCGATATCGGCGTTATTTTTATCGGCGGAATCATATACGCCATAGCCATAAACACGTTTAGTGCTCCGAATAAAATCGTTGTTTCGGGCGTGACGGGTATCGGGTCTATAATGAACTATCTGTTCAATATCCCGATAGGTCTTTTTGTCGTTGCCGTCAACGTTTTGCTGTTCCTGTTGTCTTTCAAATTCGTCAGCAAAAAAACGCTTTTCAAAAGCGCGATAGCCATTGTCATAACATCTGCGCTTATAGATATAACCGCGGCTATCCCGTGGTTCCCGAAATATACCGAAGACCCGCTGCTTGCCTGTATTTTCGGCGGCGCTTTGACGGGTATTGGGCTCGGCATAATCTTTATGCGCGGAATAACGACGGGCGGCGTCGATCTTATCGCGCTGCTTCTCGAAAAACTTTTCCCGTTTATTTCTTACGGCAGGCTGCTTATTTTTATAGACCTTGTTATAGTATGTGCTGCGGGACTTGTTTCCAAAAGCCTTACGGCGGTTCTTTATGCCGCCATCATCGTCTGCATTTACGGCTTTATCGTGGATAAACTGCTGAACGGTCTTGACAGCGCAAAGGTCGTTTATATAATCAGCAATCACGGCGACGCGATATGCGAGGCTGTAACAAAAAATCTTCACCGGGGCGTGACGAGAATAAACGCTTTCGGCGGATATACGAACGAACCCAAACCCATGCTTATGACGGTGGTTCGTCCGATGGAACTTTTTAAGTTGAAAAAAATCGTAAAAGAAACGGATAAACACGCCTTCGTCATTGTCGGAGACGTTGCCGAAGTTGTCGGAAGAGGTTTCAAAACGGAGGAGGACGGTTTGCAATGAAATTGCTCGAAGAAAAAATAGTCAGAGACGGAACGATAAGACCAGGAGGAATAGTCAAGGTAGATAATTTTTTGAATCACCAACTTGACGTTGAATTGCTTGACGAGTGCGGCAAGGAATTTGCCCGACTTTTCAAGGATAAAAGGGTGACAAAGATTTTGACCATCGAGGCTTCGGGCATAGCGATAGCCATTTGTGCCGCACGGCACATGGGTAATATCCCTGTCGTATTTGCAAAAAAGGCGCAGACCAAAAACGTTGACGATGACGTTTATCAAACGCCCGTCATGTCCTTCACTCACGGCAGAGAGTTCATGGTTCGCGTTGCGAAAAAATATATCTCTCCCGATGACAAACTTCTGATAATAGACGATTTCCTTGCCAACGGCAAAGCCGTTCTCGGTCTGCTTGACATCGCGGAACAGGCGGGCGCGGAAGTTGCGGGCGTCGGAATATGCGTCGAAAAAGTCTTTCAGGACGGCGGCGCTATTGTACGCGACATGGGCGTTGAAGTTCATTCGCTTGCGATGATAGACCTTGACGAAAACGGCGAGATGAAATTCGTTCAATCAAGATAAAGGACACGGTAAAGTGTCGGCTGACACGGCCTCGGGCGCTCGGTTTCGGGCGCTCGTTTTTTTTGAGAAACTTGACAAAAGTGAACAAAAATCGACATTTTTTGCATAACGGTTAAATTATATTGCGGATTCACTCCGAATTTAGTATAATACAAGGCGAATATATAATATCTTATAAACAACTATAATTATTACAACGCAAAGGAGCGCTTGCGCAGATGAAAAAGCTCGGACTCGGAAATTACAGGACGATAAATTCATTCGTCAGCGCAAAACTCCGCGCTTTCGGTGACGGAAATGCCGATTTTTCACGGTTTTTTGAGTTAATGTTCAGCGAACCCGAAAATGTTATGTACGAGCGCAGCGTCGGTTACAGGATAGTCAAAACAACTTACGGCGAAGCGAAAAAACAGGCGTTATCCGTTGCGGGCGCGCTGAAAAAAGCGCTTCCCGAGCTTGAATACGACGACGTTGTCGGGATAAGTATGGCGAACGGCGTTGAGTGGATAGAAACATTTTGGGCATGTCTTGCGTGCGGCTTCCGTCCGCTGCTGCTCAACCTGCGCCTTGACGATAAGATTCTTGACAAAGCACTTGCCGAAAGCGGCGCGAAGGCGGTCGTCAGCGACGGAAGAAGTTTTTTTGTCAAGACTGTTGAGGTCGACGGGCTTGGTCGGACGCCGACGGATTTTTCGCCGTCACGCTTCGGAAGCGAGATATTCGTTATGTCCTCCGGCACGTCCGAAAGCGTTAAGGTCTGCGCGTATTCGGCGGAAGAGTTTCGACGCCTTGTTATCGGCAGCTACGACATCATTAAACGCTGCAAACGGATGAAAAAGCATTATAACGGCGCGTTGAAGCAGCTTGCGTTCCTTCCTTTTTATCATATTTTCGGGCTTGTCGCCGTATATATTTGGTTCGCGTTTTTCTCCCGCGTGTTCGTGCATCTTTCGGATATGGCTCCTCAAACCATAGTCAACACCGTCAAAAGGCACGGCGTCACGCATATTTTTGCCGTTCCGCTGTTCTGGGAAACTGTTTATTCGCAGGCGATTAAGGGCATAAAAGCCCGCGGGGAAAAGACCGTCGCAAAATTCGAAAAAGGGCTTCGTATAAGCCGAATCATAGGAGACGTTCCGCTTCTCGGTTCTCTTTTTTCAAAAATCGCGTTTCGGGAGGTTCGAGAGAATATTTTCGGCGAAAGCATCCGCTTTATGATAAGCGGAGGCAGCACGATAAACCTGAAAACGCTTGAATTTTTCAATGCGATAGGCTATCATCTCGCAAACGGTTACGGAATGACCGAGATCGGAATAACGTCTGTTGAGCTTTCGGATAAAAAGAAATTGTTGAATTCGGGCTCGGTAGGGCTTCCTTTCAAGGGAGTGGAATATCGCATAGAGGACGGTCGTCTGCTTGTGCGCGGCGACTGCCTTGCAAAATACGTTCTCGAAAAAGGGAAGCGGCGCGACCGTTCCGAATGGTTTGAGACAAACGACCTTGCCGAGTTCGTCGGCGGCAGGTACAGAATTCTGGGCAGGAATGACGATCTTGTCGTTGCCGCCTCCGGTGAAAACCTCAATCCGTGTCTTATAGAGCCGCAGTTTGATATCCCGGGCGTCGCGGGCGTATGCCTTGTCGGCGTCGGAAAAACCGAACCGAAAACGCCGACGCTCATTGTTTCCGTCAGCGGATATCTCTCGAAAGAAAGCTTTTCAGCGGTTTCGGACGCGGTCAAGGAAAAGCTTGCCCTGCTTGATCTTCTTTCTCAGATTAAAAACATATATTTCACTTCCGAGCCGCTTATTAAGGGCGAGGAGTTCAAACCGAACCGCCGCAGGCTTGCCGCGGAAGCGGAAAGCGGCGCGCTTCCGAAAATCACTTTCGCCGCCGAAAAAAACGGTGTGGACGATCCTCTTTTTGATGAGATAAGAAATTTTGTAGCCGCGGCTCTCGGCGCGGATGCCGATTCGGTTGGCGCGGATTTTGATTTCTTTATTGACGGAGGAGGCTCAAGCTTCGATTATTTTGCAATGACCTCGAAGCTGAGCGAAGAGTTTTCCGTATCCTTCGCGGGCGTTCGTCCTTTCGGAAAAACCGGAGAATTATATGAATTTGTAAAGGCTTCTTTGAACGATGTGGGTGTTTCTGTTTAATTGGTTTGTAAAACTGACCGCTTTTCCCGTCGCTTATCTGTGCTTCAAAACAAAAGTGTATTACGAGGATAAAAGCGTTCAAAGCCGCCGTATTAGCGGCGGAGCGATAATCGTTTCCAATCATACGTCCGTTTTCGATTATGCCGTTTATCTTTTTGTTTTTTTCGGAAGAACGCTCCGCGTTCAGATGGCGGAGGTTCTGTTCGAAAGAAAAATTCTCGGAATTTTTCTTCGCGTGCTCGGCGGAATATACGTGGACAGAAACGTGCATGATATGTCGTGCGTTGCAAAGTCCGAAAAAATTCTTGAAAATGGCGGGGTCGTCGGGATATTTCCCGAAGGAAGGCTTCCGCGCGAGGGCGAAAAGCGTCCGCTGCCGTTCAAGGCAGGCGCCGCCTATCTTGCGCTTGCGAGCGGCGCGCCCGTGATTCCCGTATATACGAACGGGCGGTATTTCGGCAAAAAACGCGCCCGTGTCGTTGTCGGAAAACCTGTTTACGCAAAGGATTTTTGCCCGGAAGGGCTTTCAGAAAAGGAAGAACTCGAAAAAATTTCCGAAGGGTTGCGACAAAAGGTCATCGAACTTCAGAAATACCTGCCTTCGGAAGACGAAAGGAAAAGCTGACGTGTATTCTGTCCGTTATTTTTTTCATGACGCGCTGAAATTGCTTGCGGCGCCTCCCGGACTGCTTTGGCTTCGTCCCAAGCTCGTGTATGAAAGCGACGCGGCGAAGAAACATATAAAGGGCGGCGCGATAGTCGTTTCGAACCATATCGGCTATCTTGACCCCGTTTATCTGCAATTCGCGATTTGGTACAGGCGCCATCATTTCGTTTGTCTGAAAGAGTTTTTTGAGGGGCGCGCGGCGCCGCTGTTCAGATTTTTTCTCTGCATCCCGATAGACAGGGAGGATGTCGGCATGGACACGATGCGCCGGATCTCCTCCGAACTTTCGGCGGGAGAGATAGTTTCGATGTTTCCCGAAGGGCATATAAGCGAGGAAGAGGATAAAAGAATGAATTCTTTCAAATCGGGAATGGTGCTTATGGCGATGATGGGCAAAAGTCCCATCGTTCCCGTTTATATAAAGCCGAAAAAGCATTTTTACAACCGCCTTGTCATGGCGATAGGAGAACCCGTTGACGTTTGCGGGATGCTCGGCGGCAGACCCTCGATAAAAGAGATAAACGCCGTTGCGAAAATCGTTGAAGAAAGAGAAGAAAAGCTTAAAAATATTTTATAAGGAGAAAGAACTATGACAGTAACGACACCCGGCAGAGATTTTTTTGCAAAATTCGCAGACGAGAAAACTTTTTCGAAAATCGTCGAAACGGATACCCTGACCGAGATGTTCGCGCGCTCCGTTTCCGAATATGGGGTGGCCGTTGCCGTTGAATTCAACGGAAAAAAGCATACTTACGCCGAACTCGGCTCCGACGTGGAGCATTTTCGTCCGCTTCTTTCAAAGACGGCGGAAAGAGTGGGACTGATTGCCTCAAACTCTTATGATTTCGTCAAAGCGTTTTTTGCGATAACAACGCTCGGCAAGACCGCCGTCGTGCTGCCCGCGCATCTTGACGCGATGACGGTTTTCGGCTGTTCGATGAAATTCGGAATAGGCGAAATCGTTTATCAGCCCGATTTTGAAGAAAAACTGCAGACAGTCAAAGCAAAGCGTCCCGAAGTTTCGCTTGTGAAGGCGGACGGTCTTTCAACCGAGACCGCACCCGCCGCGAAATGCGTTGCCGAAACGCCCTGCGTTATAATGTTCACGGGAGGTACCACGGGCAAAAGCAAGGGCGCGCTCCTTTCGCACGGCGCCGTTATGCAGGGCGTCGTCAACGGCTGTTACGGCTATAACGAAGTTTTCGGACAGCGCTATATGCTCGTTCTGCCGCTTTCTCACGTTTTCGGGCTTATCCGCAATCTGCTGACCTCGATATATACGGGCAGCGCGCTTTGGATATGCTCGAACAATAAGGATATGTTCCGCGACATCGCCGTTTTTCGCCCGACCATAATCGTTCTTGTTCCCGCGCTTGCCGAAATGGCGCTGACCCTTTCGAAAAAGTTCGGAAAGAATATGCTCGGCGAAGATTTGAAGTATATAATCTGCGGCGCGGCGCCCGTCTCTCCGTATCTTGTAAAAGAATATGTGAAATTCGGCGTAACGCTTTGTCCCGGCTACGGGCTTACCGAATCGGCAAACCTTGTTTCCGGAAACCCGGAGCCTTTGAAATATCCTGAATCGGTCGGTTATCCGTATCCGAATCAAGAGTTTAAGATAGTTGACGGCGAGCTTTGGATTAAAGGCAAAAATATGTTGACCTGCTATGTGGGCGAGGACGAAGACCCGTTTGAGGACGGCTGGTTCAAGACCGGCGACCTTGTTAGACTTGACGAAAACGGACTTCTTTACATAACCGGCAGAATTAAAGAGATAATTATATTGTCGAATGGTGAAAACGTTTCGCCGGCTGAAGTCGAAGCTCATTTCAATGAGCTTGCGATCATACAGGATTCTCAGGTTTTCGAGGATGTTCTCGAAAACGGAACGCATATACTTGCGCTCGAAGTCGTTCCCCGTATGACCGAAATCGCGAAACTCGGGATTCAGAACCCGAACGGGTTTATCATTGAAGAGATTGAAAAAATCAACAAAACGCTTCCTCCTTTCCAGAGAGTACAGCGCATTTCCGTTCGTGACACGGATTTTGCGAGAACACCGAGCATGAAGATTGCGAGATATAAAAATGCAACTGACAAGACAGGAAATTATTGACAAACTCAAAGATATTTTGCTTGCGGCGAACGACGGCAACGCGGTTTTGGTCGAGAACTGCTCGGAGCAGGCTCGTCTGGTTGAGGACTTCGGGCTTTCCTCCGTCGGCGTTCTGTATATAGTCATCGCCGTTGAAGAGGAATTCGGCATACGGTTTGACAATGTCGGCATGGCGGATTTTGAGACGCTCGGCGACGTTGTGAACTATATCGAGGCGAAACTGAAATGAAGTGGCAGCCCTCCGATTGCAAGCCGGGAGATATGATCCGCGTTAAACTCGGAAGCATATATCATTACGGCGTATTCGTCTCCGACGACGAGGTCATACAGTTCGGAATGCCGCCGTTGCCGCAATATAAGACCGACGGCGATATAGTTGTTTTGAAAAGCGACATCGACGCTTTTTCGTGCGGAAATATCGTTGAGGTCGCGGCTCTTGACCGAAAAGAAAAAAAAAGGCGTATCCCGCCGAAAAAAACGGTCGAGAACGCGCGCGAGAGGCTTGGAGGGGGCGGATACGATCTGCTGCACAACAACTGCGAGCATTTTGCCTATGAGTGTGTTTTCGGCTGCAAATACAGCGAGCAGGAGGACGCTGCGCGCAGGCGCTGGCTTAACCGCTCCGTGTTTTCGGTCTTTGTTTCGGATATTCCGGGCGACATTCGCGTTGAAAAAGTTTTTTCGGATAAACGGAACGAGGATATTGCGGCGTGTCGGAACGAAAGCCTGAAAAAAGCCCGTTATACGGACTGGAAACTGCTTGAATATGCCGCGAAACGCGTGTTCGGAACAGAGCCCGACGCGTTGACTTTTGAGAAGAGACGAAACGGAAAATGGGTCTGCAAAGAATTCTTTTTTTCGCTTTCGCACACCGATAAAACCGTCGCCGTCGCCGTTTCCAACGCCCCCTGCGGCGTTGATATCGAAAATATAAGCCGCGGCGCGAGGTACGACGAAAAAACCCTTGCAAGAATGAGAAAACACGCGTTTACAAAAGAAGAAAAAGAGCTTTCGAAAAATTCTTCTCTTGAATTTCTGAAGATTTGGACGGCAAAAGAGTGTATTTTCAAAGCCGGCGACGGTAAAATCTTTTTCCCCGAAAAAACCGCTGTCTCCGCAAAGAAAACCGTGACGTCCGTTTTTGAAGAAAAAGACCTTGTTTTGTCCTGCTGCGGAGAGAACGCCGATTCGGCAAGAATTGTTTTTGTTGAGCCGAAGGACGGCTCTTTTTCGGAAATTTCCGCGGAGAAAAGAACATGAGAATTGCGATCATAACAATTTCGGTGCTTATCGCGGCTTATGTCGCTTTTATCGCCGCTCCCGGCATTTTTGCTTACTTTGCCGTTTTTGCGAGAAGAAAAACCGTGGGTATGGAGGAACTTGCCGCAACGCCGTATTTCAAACCGTATATCGAAAAAGTCGAGGCGGCGGTCGAACGGCTGAAAGGACTGAACGGCAAAACCGTTTATATCAACGGCTTCAAAAACACGCCGCTTTGCGGGCTTTATATCGGCAACGGCTCCGAAAAAACCGCCGTGCTGTTTCACGGATACCATGCCGAGCCTCTCGTGAACTTCGGCGTTCAGGCGTCTTTTCTGTATGACAAAGGGTTCAATCTCCTTTTGCCCTCTCAGCGCGGTCACGGTGAAAGCGGCGGAAAATCGACGCTCGGCATTTATGAAAAACACGACCTTCTCGCATGGCTTGATTGGGTAAAAACGCAGACGCATGCCAAGGAGGCTCTCGTTTACGGAATGTCCATGGGATGCTTTGCAGCCGAAAGCGCGTCTGCCGAGTTCGACCCGTCTTTTGTCAAAGCCGCCGTGTACGATTGCGGTTTTCTGTCTCCGTATTCCCAGTTGTGCTTTGATCTGAAAAAACGGCACTTTCCGTCCGCGCCCGTCGTTGCGTGGACCCGGCTCGTTGTCAGGCTCGCGCTCGGCGAAGATATGAAAAAGAGCGCGAAAAAACCTCTTTCCGAAAGCGGTATCCCCTCTTTGTTCTTGCACGGAACCCGCGACGGCACGGTTCCCTTTTCCGACGGAAAAAACAATTACGAAGCGTGCGCTGCGGAAAAAAAGATGTACGCCGTCGAGGGCGCGCACCATACCGCCGCTTTTCTTGCCGGAGGCAGGGAAGCGGAAATGATTTTTGAAAAATTTATAATTTCCTGTTTTTAAGAAAAAGGAAAAATATATGGAAAAATTCGTCATTATTGCAGACAGTACCTGCGACCTTACCGAGGAGTTTCAGAAAAAGTATGACATCGAGATTATTTTCGGTCATCTTATGCTTCCCGGCAAAAAGGAAATGAAATCGTTTTTGAAATGGGAGACCGTTTCGATGAAGGCCTTCTACACCGCTCTGCGCAAAGACCCCGCGTCGTTTACGACCGCGCCCGCGAGCATAGACGAATACGCCGAGGCGTTTGAAAAGCACGTCGCGCAGGGAGAGGCTGTTCTTTCGATGTCCATTTCCGGCGCACTGAGCGGCAGCCACGCGTTTTCCTGCAAGGCACGCGAACAGGTGCTTGAAAAATATCCCGACGCGAAGATATACTGCTTTGACAGCCTGCGTTACGGTCCCGGCTTCGGGCTTCTTGCCGTTTACGCCTCAATGAAAAGAAGCGAGGGGCTGACTTTTGAGCAGACCTGCGAATGGCTTGAAGAAAACAAACAGCGTTTTCATCAGGTCGGATGGCTTGACGACCTTTCGTTCGTTGCGAAGAAAGGCAGACTTACCCACGCGAAAGCGTTTTTCGGAACTCTTGCGGGAATAAAGCCGATAGGAGAGATAGACGCTACAGGTCTTACGACGATAATAGGAAAGATTAAAGGAGCGAAAACCGCTTATGCCGTTTTGTTGATGTACATAAACGAAATTGCGGAAAATCTGAAAGAGCAGACTGTTTTTATCGCGCAGTCCGACCGTCTTGCTCAGGCGGAAGCGTACAAAAAAATGATTGAAGATAAGTTCTCCCCGAAAGAAGTTATAATCATGGACACATATCCGTCAAGCGGAATTAACGTCGGCCCCGGACTTATGGGTGCATATTTTATGGGTAAACCCATAACAAAAGACCTTGAATATGAACGCGGACTTATTGAAAAGTTCACCAAAGAGGTTGAGAGCAAATGAGAAAACTGACAACACGGGGACAAAAAATCCTCTATGCCGTTTCGGGACTCGGCGTCAACATGCTCAATCTTATGATGGGTTCATATCTTTGCAGCGCGATAATAGCCCGCGGGTTTGTCGAAGAGGTGAAGCCTTTTCAGACTTTTGCGGGCGTAGACCTCGTTATCGTTTCCGTCTGGGCGGTTTTCGGCATTATAGCAAAGATAATCGACGGCGTTATAGACGTGCCCATGGCGTCTTTTACAGACAATCTTCGTTCGCGTTTCGGGCGCAGAAGACCGGCGCTCGTTATCGGAATGGTTCCGATGATAGCCGCTTATCTTCTGTTCCTTGTTGTGCCGAATCCGGGACAGGCAACGCTGCTTAATACCGTTTATCTCGGCGTTGTGCTGTGCCTTTTCTATTCGGCATATACATTGACGATGGTTACATATTACGCGACATTTACCGAGATAGTGGATTCGACCGAGGACAGAGAGTTTATCTCAAACGTTAAATCCGTCTGCGATATATTCTATTTCATTCTCGGCTATGTCGGCGTTCGCGTTATGCTGAACGGCATAAATATCCGAACGGTCGCCGTTATTGTGCTTCCGCTCGTTTTGACCATGATCATTCCGCTGTTTATGATAAAAGAGCCGGACAACAGAAACTCGGAAACGGAAAAACAGGAGAGAGTCGGTCTTATCCGTTCTCTCTGCTGCACGATGAAAAACAAAACCTTTGTTCTCTGGATGATAGTCTATTCGTTTATGACATTCGGCGTTCAGCTCTTTTTGAGCGGTATCAACGAATATTTCGCGGGAACGGGTATGAATATGATTCTCGTTATGGCGGCTTCCTTTGCCCCGGTTCCGTTTGCCCTGCTTATATATGACAGGATATTCAAGAGGCACGGCTTCGGCGTTGCGTTCCGTTACGCGCTGGCGATGTTCAGCGCGGGTATGCTTGCGCTTTTCTTCGTTTCGAATATCCCCGCGGGAACGGCAAAAACCGTTTTCTCCGTTTTGGGCGGCGTTATCTGTTCGCTTGCGATAGGCGCGCTTTTCTCCGTTGCGTACTCCGTTCCTTCGCAGCTCGCGGCGGAAGAGGAAAAGAAGACCGGTGTTGCAAATTCCGCGATGTATTTTGCCGTGCAGGGGCTTTTCTCGGGCGTTGCGACGGCAGTTGGCTCGTATATAGTGCTCAACGCTTTGAAGGTTTCCGCAGGGAATCTTTTTGACCCGAACTCCTTCAATCCGATATATCTTATGACGGTTATCAGCGCCGCGGGAACGCTGCTCGCGTTTGTTATGACATTTATGCTTCCCAAATCACTGGTGGATATGGGCAAAAAAAAATAAAACCGGCAACAGAAAGTGAAATTATGGAAAAACACGGCATTGACGGCGTTTTGCTCTGCGGTATGCTCAGAAACGGGCTTGCGGAGCTTGAAGCGCACGAAGAAGAAATAAACATGCTCAACGTATTCCCGGTTCCGGACGGGGATACGGGCTCGAATATGCGAATGACACTTGAACACGGTGTCAAAACCGCCGAACCGAAAAATTCTGTCGGCGAGTACATGAAAGAAGTCAGCGACGGGATGCTGCTCGGCGCAAGAGGCAATTCGGGAGTTATTCTTTCACAGTTTTTCAAGGGCATATATCTCGGCTTGTCCGACGCTTTCACCGCCGACGCCGAAACGCTGTTACGCGCTTTTGAAAAAGGGTGGCGGACGGCTTACAAGGCGGTCGTTCATCCCGTTGAGGGCACGATGCTGACGGTTATGCGCGAGGGCACCGAAAGGCTTGCGGCTGTTTTGACGCCCGATATGACGGAGGCGGAGCTTCTCTCCGGTTATATTTCGGAGATGAAAAAAACTTTGGCATGCACGCCCGATATGCTTTCGGTGTTGAAAGAAGAGGGCGTGGTTGACAGCGGCGGCGTCGGGTTCATAACTGTCTTTGAGGGAATGCGAAAGTATCTTTACGGAGAGATAACAGACCCGTTTTTCGAAAACGAGCCGTCGGAAAAAGCGCTGACGAAGATTGACGAGGAAATATTCAATGCAAACAGCGCGTTTGAAGAAGGTTACTGCACGGAGTTTATTCTGCAGCTTATGAACGGCGGCGCGTATCTGCGTGATTTTGAAGAGAACGCGTTTATAGAAGAGTTAAAGCTTTTGGGCGATTCGATTGTGGTTGTTCGCGACGGTTCCCGCGTTAAGGTTCACATACATACGTTTCAACCCGAAAAAGTTATTGCGTCAAGCCGCCGATTCGGCGAGTTTATAGCGTTCAAAACGGATAATATGCAAATTCAGCGCAATATCCGTGAGGCGAACAAAAAAACAGATTCGCATAAACCGCTGGCTGTTATAGCCGTTGCGACGGGAAGCGGAATCAAAAAGGCGTTCCGCGAGCTCGGCTGCGACGTCGTCATCGACGGAGGGGACACCTTAAATGTTTCCGTCGAAGAATTTCTTAAGGCGATAAATATGACGGACGCGGAGCGTGTTGTTGTTCTTCCGAACGACCCCGCCGCCGTGGCGGTGGCGGAGCAGGCGGCTCACATCTGCGGTCGCTCAAACGTGTCGGTTCTTCGTTCTACGGATTTTGCAAAATGCTATTTTGCGCTTGCGATGGATATCGGGGACAGCCACGATTTCGAAAAGCGTTTTGAAGTTATGAAGAACACGATAGAAAGCGTTGACTCCGTTTCTCAGGCGCGCGCTTCAAGAAACTATTCCGACGGCGAGATAAGCTGCAAGGAGGGCGAGGAGATCGCGCTTCTGAACGGAAAAGTCGTTGCCTGCCGCGACGACCGCACGGAATGTGTGCTTGCCGCTCTTGAAAAGATAGACGGAATTGAAGATAAGGAAGTCTGCGTTGTTTTTCGCGGTGTTTCCGCATCCGACGAGGACGAGGATGAGTTGCGGGAAGCCCTTGAAGAAAGATATCCGCTGCTTGAAGTTACGTTTATCGGCGGCGGTCAACGCGTAAGACGCTGGATCATCGGCGTTGCGTAAAAAAGGAGATTTATGGGAATTACAGGGTGGATAATACTTGCCGTTGTCGGCGCTGCCGTTCTCTTTTTCGTTATCCCGACGTTTATTATGTCGCTTGCGCTCTACCGCGTGTTGCTTGTTCGGACAAAGCCCGAAAAGTGGGGGCGCGAGTGCAGTATGCCCGAAGACGTCGAGTATAGGGGAATGTTTGAAGACGGCGTTGCGTGGCGGGAAAAATACAGGGACAGAATGACCGAGGTCAGCGTTGAAAGCGACGGGCTTAAACTTCGCGGCGAATATTTTGATTTCGGCTGTGACAAGGCCGTTATAATCATCGCCGGACGAATGGAATCGTGCCTGTATTGCTGCTATTTTGCCAAGCCTTACAGACTTGCGGGATATAATGTCCTTGCAATCGATAACCGCGCCCACGGACTCTCCGAGGGCAAGACAGCGTCCCTCGGCTTTAAAGAATATAGGGATCTTTTGGCGTGGGGCAGAATGCTGCACGATACGCTCGGAAACAAAAAAATCGTTATGCACGGAATTTGCATCGGCGCTTCGGCGGCGCTGTTTGCATTGACGGCGGACGGCTGTCCCGATTATATGAAAGGTATGGTTGCCGAGGGAATGTACATCAATTTCTACGATTCGTTCAGGCAGCACATGCTTTTGCTTAAACATCCGAATTTTCCGTTCACGCTTGAAACGATGTTCTGGATCAGGGTCATCTCGGGCGCAAATGTTGTGACCGACGGTCCCGTAAAGCGCGTTTCGAAACTGAAAAAGCCCATACTGTTTCTTCACAGCAGGGAGGACGAGTTCTCCGTTCCGAAAAACGCCGAAAAACTGTTCGCCGACTGCGGCAGCGATGATAAGGAAATAGTCTGGTTTGAACACGGCGCGCACTCGCGCATCCGTCCCGTCGATACGCAAGGCTACGATGCGGCGATAACCGGTTTTCTTGAAAAACTTAAATAATTTTTATCGCGACACAGTCGCGGAAAGGCGGTATATATTATGTATTGCAAAAACTGCGGCGCGGAAATTGCCGACGGCGCAATCTTCTGCCCGAATTGCGGACAATCGGTTCAGTCCGAACCTCAAAATTTTGAAACGCCCGTTTACGAGCCTCAGCAGGCGGTTTACGGCAATCCCGTTGAACAGAAGAACCTTCCAAACGTCCTTATGTGGGGTATCTTGGGCTTGGTATTCGCAGACACCTTCTTTCTCAGCTTCCTCGGAATTATCTTTTCCGCAATCGCAATGTCCAAGGCAAAGCTTTACACGGAAATGACCGGTCAGCCCCTCAGCAAAGGCGGCAAGGTCGGAGGCATTCTCGCCAAAATCGGCTTGATTTTGGGTATTGTTTTAACCGTTTTCTTCGTTATATGGCTGATCTCCCTCATTGTCCTTTCTTCTCGTATTTCAAGCAACGGCTTCGGATACGGTCGTTACTATTGACAAGAAGAATCAGCCTGAATATTAAGTCTGAAAAAGTCGTCGCCGCTCCGAAAGGAGCGGCGACGACTTTTTTTTTTGTGAGTTTTTTATCGGGCAGAACAGTTGAAAGAGGTTATCTTTCGCTCATCGGCACATATTCTTCGTGCTCTCCGACGGATTTGTATGCGGGACGGATTATCTTGCCCGCGTTTGTTATTTCCTCTATTCTGTGCGCGCTCCAACCCGCAATACGGGCAACCGCGAATATCGGGGTAAAGAGTTCAACGGGAATGCCGAGCATTTCGTAAACAAAGCCGCTGTAAAAGTCAACGTTTGCGGAAACGCCTTTATAGATATGTCTTTTTTCTGCGATTACTTCCGGTGCAAGACGCTCGATCTTGTCATAAAGCGCAAACGATTTTTCGCGGTGCTTTGCTATGGCAAGTTTTTCCACAAAACTCTTAAAGATCTTCGCTCTCGGGTCGGAAATGCTGTAAACTGCGTGTCCCATGCCGTATATAAGCCCCGCGCCGTCAAAGGCATTGCCGTCGAGCAGATCTTCGAGATATTTTCTTACTTCGTCGTCTTTTGAAGCATGAACGTGCTTTTCCATATCCTTTATCATTTTGCAGACTTTTATGTTCGCGCCTCCGTGCTTGGGTCCTTTGAGCGAACAAAGCGCCGCGGCGATAGCCGAATATGTATCCGTTCCCGACGAGGTGACAACGTGGGTTGTGAACGTTGAGTTGTTACCGCCTCCGTGTTCTGCGTGCAGTATGAGCGCAACATCAAGCACACGCGCTTCAAGTTCCGTATATTTGCAATCGGGACGCAGCATATACAGAATGTTTTCCGCAGTCGAAAGGTCGGGGCGGGGACGGTGTATTATAAGAGATTCTCCGTTTTTGTAAAAGTTGCATGCCGCATAACTGTAAACCGAAAATACGGGCAACACCGCCGTCAGCATAACGCATTGGCGGACGACGTTTTCTATGGACGTATCGTTTGCTTTGGGGTCATACGGAAAAAGTGAAAGCACACTGCGTATCAAGGTGTTCATCATGTCTTCGGACGGAGATTTCATTATAATGTCGCGCACGAAGTTTTTCGGCAGAGTATAAAAAGAAGTCAGATACTTTTTGAAATCCGCAAGTTCCTTTTCTTTCGGCAATTTGCCCGTCAGAAGCAGATACGTTGTTTCTTCAAACCCGAAACGCTTGTCTTTCAGGCAACCTTCAACGAGTTTTTCTATCGGATACCCGCGATAGTAGAGTTCACCGTCCGCAGGTACGGATTTCCCGTCAACGATTTTTGAAGCGCTGACTTCTGAAATCTTTGTCAGTCCTGCAACAACGCCTTTTCCGTTTATATCGCGAAGTCCGCGTTTTACATCGTATTTTGCATAAAGGTCTTTATCGAAAAGCGGCAGAGTGCATTCGTTTGCAAAGTCTTTTAAATAGTTTTTTTCTTTCTCTTTCATTTTGAGCGCTCCTTTCTGCTTGCACGGTGAAATATTATGTCTCTATTATACATGAAAAGGGTAGAGAGAAAAAGAAAAAAATGTAAAATTTTGTCATAAAAACAACAATGTGACGGGGCTGTAAAAACATACGTTTTTACAGCCCCCGTTCGATGTGATATAGTAATTCCCGATTGTTTTATGAATACATCCCGTTTGCGCTCATATAGTCGTAAATTGCTTTTCCGTGTCCCTGTTCCTGTTTTTGAATGCCGTTCAACAGATTCCTTGCATTTTCGTCCGTGAACTCAAACACGCAGGTGTCATAAAGGTGCGAAGCATGTTTTTCCGCCGTCAGCAGGTCGGTGCAAAGGTAACAATCGTTTTGTTTTTCGGGGGTGTCCGCAAGTTGGTAAGTTGCGGAAAATGTCTGCTGCTCGCCGCCTGTCGGAGGCGGTGGAACCGCGCCCTGTTCCATTTGAACAAGCATATCGTAATGCGCTTTTTCGGTTTGGGCGAGCCGCGAAAACAAATTTTTCAACTGCGGGTCGGACGCCGCTGCGGCGTGCTTTCTGTACTTTTCTTCACAAAGTTTTTCCTGGTCTTTCAAGTCTTTCAGCAGCGAAGTTTCTTTCTGCGTCAATTGCATTTTTATCACCTCGCAAAAAGTATGGTCGCGGTTTTCGGATTTTATACATATAAAAGCGGCGGAAATTTCGCTCCGCCGCTCTGTATGGTAGTTTATTACTCTTTTTCGTCCGACGGCTCTTCTTCCTGCTGAATCGCTTCGTCTTGTTCCGATTCATCGGGCTGCAAGTCCTCTGTTTGACCATCTTCTTCGATAAGCTTTTCTTCTGCTGTTTCTGTTTCCGAAAGGCTTACGGGTTGCTCTTCCGTCGTTGAGCAGTCCGAAATTTCAGTGCCGTCATATTTTGCCCCGTCTTCTTTCTTCTCGGTTTTTTTTCTTGACATAAAGAATATCAGAGCAAGTAATCCCGCACAGAATATGCTTGCAATTATGCCGAGTGTCAGTCCGTAAGTGAAGAACGAAAATTCTATCGTATGTTCTCCTGCCGTGAGGGGAATTGCGCACAGTGCATTTGCAAATGGCTTGATATCGACTTTCTGTCCGTCCACTTTGACCGACCAGCCCTTATCGTAGGGGATAGATGTTAAAAGCACACCGTCTTCATCGGCTGTTACGGTTCCGCTGACTGTTCTGTCCGTATATTTCGTAACAGTCATCATGTTTTTGCTGAGCGCGGCATATGCCTTGTTCCATGCGTCATCGTCAAAGCCGTAAACTCTTGATTTTATATCTCCGCTTTTTCCTGCGGAAATATTGATGTCGATGTATATAGTGTCGCCCGCTTTTGCTCTTCCCCCCGCAAGGATGGCTGCCCTGCCCTGGCTCGGGTATTTGACTTCATCTCCGTCTCCTATCGAAATAACGATACTGCTGAGACCCGTTGCGGTAACTCCGAAATAGATGTCCTGATCCTTATCCGAGACATATTCGAGAGAAACGGTGGAGGGCTGTTTGCTGTTTGTCGGCGCGGAGCAGGTTATTCTGCCGTTTCCGTAATAAGTCGCGGTCATGTTTGAAGCGCTGACCTCGGGGGAATCAATTTCTTTGAAGAGGGTTGTGTCGAGCCCCGTTGCAAGGTTTATGAGATTTTCCTGCGCAACAGCCCTTTGCGATGAACCGTTCACATCGTAATCGTATACACTGTCCTTGACCATGAATCCGAGAGACAACGGATACTTGTTCTCATAAAGCGTTGAACCATTTGATTCCGCAGCAAAATCAAGATGTGAATCCTGTGCAACGCGCTTATTGTTGCCGATTATATATTTGACGTTGAACAGTGCGTTTATCACAGGTGTTCCGTGGTTGTAAACCATGCTGTTCGCGCCTTTTTGAGCGTTTACACCGAGCGATCTTGCCAAGTCCGTCAGTCTTGTGTTGATAACGGACGAGAACTCGGAAATTCCGTGATAATCGTAAAGAGCCGGGTCGTTGACCGTCCAGTTCTGTGCGGTTTCTATTCTGTAAAAGCCCTCGGATCTGCCGCGTGCCGTTGTCAGAAGAGATTGCACGTCTTTTGCGGTTGCAACGTATCCGTCTCTGCTTGAAGAGCCCACTTCCGCAATGCTGTGGAACGAAACGGCGGCAACCTCGCAAATCGCAACTATGACTATTACAAGTTTGCTGCCCCACTGTTTGAGTTTTCCTTTTTTGTATGCGTAAAGGGCAAGTGTATATATCACAAGCGATGCAATGGCTATGTATATTACTTCATAAGAGAATTTTTCGCTTTTTATTGCTTCAAGCAGTAGGATAAACGCAAAAATTCCCGTCGCAATGCCCGCAAAACTCTTCTTGGAGATGCCTTGAATGTTGTTGAAAGATTTGAAGGCTATCGTTATAAGTACAAAAGAGAACAGGAACGAGAATCTGTAAGGCAGTTCGTTCGGGAAATGGAAACCGTGCCAAACGAAATTAAGTATGTTCCAGTTGAAACTCAGAAGCAGAAAACCGAGCAACGCGCCGTTGAGAACCTTTTCGCGTGTCGCTATCTTTCTGTTTACAAAATATGTAATGCCGAGTATCGCCGTCAAAAAGCCGCAATAAATATTCGGAAGACCGTTTCTGTAAGTTACATGAACTCCCGGCAGAAGATTTCCGAGACTTTCAATGAAAGTTTGGTATGTTGAAAGCGTTGCCGAAAAGCCGCTTCCCATGTAGGAGTTGTTCTGCATTGCAAGGAATGTCGGCACGAGCATAAACGCCGCAAGTCCGCAGCCGAGCGCGGAGAACGCGACGACTTCCGCCGTTGTTCCGAAGAACTTTTTCGCACCCTTGTTTTTCGGATTCGAGAAGTACACAACGGGGTAGTAGCAAACGATGAATACGCAGACCATAAACCCGATATAGTAATTCGAGTACATTATGAGTCCGAGCATTATCGAATAGAGCAGGAATTTGCCCTCGTTTACAAGCCTGTTGAATCCGAGAATGCAAAGCGGCAGAAGCATAACGACATCAAGCCACATCGTGCACCACGAATAGCCCATGTTGAACGAGCACATTCCGTACATCACGGCAAAAAGAAGCGTCGCCATATCGTTTCTGTCAAACGTCTTTTTGAGATATACGAACATAAACGTTGAAGCAAGCGCGATTTTTGTTATAACCAGAAGCGCCATGCCTTCAACAAGGAAGTTTGACGGGAAAATTATCGAAAGAAGATTGAGCGGAGAAGCACCGTAGTATGCAATTACGGGCAGGAAACTTGTGCCGAGCCCGTTATTCCATTGATAAAGAAGACTTCCGCCTTCTTTCAACGTCTCGTTCATCTCTTTGAAGAACGGGAAATACTGATGCCACATGTCGATGACAAGTATTTGCTGTTCGTCTTTGCTTATCGAGAAACCGAGGCTTCGGAGCGCTTCGTAAACAAAGTCGGGAACAATTTTGTTGAAACCCGAAAAGTTTTCGAGAGCATAATACAAAAACATAAGTACAAACGGGATAAGAAATGAAAAAACTATGTACCAGTTTTTGTTGAACTCTTTCTTTTTTAAAGGGTTTTTCTTTTTGCATTCAAAGCATTTGATACCCATGTCGCGTTTCCCTTTCCGTTATTTAAAAACAATGACTCTTTGGAAGTAGTAACTGATAAAGAACATTATAAATGTTGCGAGAGGCTGACACAGCCATTGTGCAACGCCGATAGTGAGAAAGAAACTGTTCAGAAGCACGGTGCAAAGGAAGACAACAACAACTATTGCATAGTACTTGGCAACTTCTTTGGGGTTTCTCTTTCTTTCTTTGAAAACAACATATTTGTTTATTATGAAATTGAATGCGGAGGAGAGGATTCTGGCAACGATGAAAGATATAACTATTCTGTAATCGGTCAGGTTGTCCAAAAAACTTGTGTTTTCTTCCGTATAACCGAATACGGCATTCAGCATTATCGCGTATATCGCAAAGTCTATTACTGTCGCAGACATGCTTGAAATCACAAATTTGCTCAGATGCTTAAAAAACACGGAATATATTTTTACGGAGTCCCTGAACGGACGGAAATGCGAAGATTTGTTTTCTTCTATATATACCGTCTCGATGGGGATTTCCAAAATCTCGATATGGCGCAGGCGCGCTTCCATCAGCATATTCATTTCGTATTCAAAGCGGTCGCCTTTTGTTTTAAGGAACTCCGAAACGACATCGGGCGAAAAACCGCGAAGCCCCGTTTGTGTGTCTTCGACTTTTGTTCCGCTTATCCATTTGAATACCGCTTTTGTGATTTTGTTGCCGTAGCGCGAACGGAACGGCACGTTTTCTTCTTTCCAGCTTCTTGAACCGAGAATGAGCTTCTCGGGATTTTCGAGAGTGGTCTGCGCTGTGCGGCGTATATCTTCGGGCGTGTGCTGTCCGTCGCTATCGGCGGTCACTATCGCCTTGAAATCGGGATAATGTTCCTGTATATATCTGAACCCCTTTTTAAGGGCGAATCCTTTGCCTCTGTTTTCTTCGTATCCGATGACTTCAACATCGGGGAATACACGGCATTCATCGAATACTGTGTCAAATTTTTTGTCGCTTCCGTCATTTACTATCAGTATTTTCTCGAACGGATATCCCTGCAAATCGTTTAAGAGCTTCGGGAGTTTTTCGTCCGGTTCAAAAGACGGAATCAGTATGACGACTTTTGACAAATCCGACATTTTGTATTTCCTTTCTTTTTTATGCGGCTTGCTGTTTGTGGGTATTACCGTCGCTTCACAACGGCATAATTCTACTTATATCACTTACTATATCATAAAACAACTTGATTTTCAATAGTTTTTTTTCTGAAATTTTGCTTACGCCTATTGAAAAAGCGCGAAATATATTGTATACTTGCTTATATCAACGAAAAAACACGGAGGAATCAAGATGAAAGTTCTTTCTCATTCCATTATTTACGATAACCCGCTTCCGCAGCTTCGTTCGCGCCAAGCCGCATTTCCGTTTCTCGCGCAGCTCGGCGACGGCACCGTTATCTGCTCTTATCAGATAGGCGAAGCGTTCGAAAGCGTTGACGGAACAAGTTATATTTCCCGCAGTTCGGACAACGGAAAAACCTGGGAAGGTCCGTTTCAGATGTTCGACAAATCGTGGGAAACAACTCCTATAACCGACTGCTGCAAAGTTACCGCGCTCGGCGGCAACCGCGTTGTCGGTGTCGGCTATGAATATGACAGAGACCACCCTGAATGGCCCATCGGCAATCCGCAGACGGGCGGCCTTATAGATGACAGAGTTTACATCACCCGCTCCGAAGACGGAGGCAAAACATGGTCAAAGCATGAAGAAGTTCCGAATGCTTGGGGACATCACACCGAGGCTTCCGCTCCGATAACCGTTCTCAAAAACGGCGATTGGGTAACTCCGATAACGGGCTTCCCCGATTGGAACGGCAAAATGTCGTCCCGTCTTTGCGGCAGACTTCTGCACAGCACGGACGAAGGAAAGACATGGAATGACGATACCGTTTGCATGGAATTCGAGGGCGATTGCGTAACATGCTATGAGCAGAGATGCTGCCAACTTGAAAACGGCGCGATTGTTGTTATCGGCTGGAATGAAAATGTCAAGACGGGTGAGAGAATGAATAACCATTTCACTATCTCTTACGATAACGGAAAAACGTTCTCCAAACCCATGGATACGGGTATCAGAGGTCAGGCTTCGAGCGTTTGCGCAATAGGCGGAAACAAACTTCTCGCACTTCACGCTTGCAGAAGAGACACCGATAAGCCCGGCATTTACGCTTATGTTGTGAACCTTGAAAAAGGAACATGGGATATTGAAGACGAACTTCTCGTCTGGGAACCCGCAACGCCCGTCGTTCAGGACAAAAAAGCCGCCGAAATTTTCAGCTTCCTCAAATTCGGTCAGCCCGGCGCCATCGTTCTTCAAAACGGGCACATACTCATGAGCCACTGGTTTGCTGAGCAGGGACAATATATGACCCTCTCCACTGAGATAGAACTGTAATAACGGTTAAATTTCCGTTACGCTTTGCCTTGCCTCTCGACGTATACCCGATACGCCTTCGAGACTGCGGCTTCGCGAAAACGAAAATTTTCCTCGTTATTCTTGCGCTTAATGTGGTGGGTAAAGAATTCTTTGTGTTCATACATCACATCTGCGACTTTGCGGAGCCGAAGTTTTACCTCCTTATCCGAAAACGCCGTGAGCGCGAAGAGTATCAGGATAATCAAAATGATTTTATAAAAAGGAGATCTTGTTATGATCTGCGATAAACTTACAAATTACGAAAACTACAAAGGCATAAACGAGCGCGTTTACCGCGCGCTTGAACACGCCGCGCACAACGATTTTTCGAAATCGGTTGCGGGCAGAAACGACGTTGACGGCGACGATATCTACTACAACTTCGTTAAAGAGGGCGAAACTGTTCCTCTTGAAAAGAACACTTATGAAGCGCACCGCGTTTATGTTGACATTCATGTTGATGTTGTCGGCAGCGAGAAAGTTTATGTTTCGGATATATCCGAGATGAACGTGACGAAAGAGTATGACGCGGAGGGCGATTATCTGCTTGCGGACGGAAAGCCGCAGGCGATAGTTGATCTCAAAGCGGGCTATTTCTGCGTATGTCTGCCGAACGATGTTCATATGCCTATGGTTGCGGACGGTCAACCCGCGAAAATAACAAAGGCAATTTATAAAGTCAGACTGTAATCTGTTCTGTCGGAATTGTATTAAGACAATGAATATAACGGCGTTGCATCCTTTCGGTGCAACGCCGTTGCCATTGCAAAAACGCTGAAGAGTCAACTGTTTTGCGGGGGTTGCAAAATGGCGGAATATGTGATATAATATATAAGTAAAATTATATCCGCGATTGAGACGTTTTTTGTCTGACGCAGCAAACGAACGGAAGAGAAGTATGAGAGAAAAACTGAGAAATTATATCGAAGCAAGTATATGTCCTCAGTTCTTTTATGAGGAAAAGTTGCCGCATTTGTGGCTTTTCAGCCTGATATTGCCCGCATTGACGGGACTTTTTTCCATGCTCAGCGTCGGTCTTGACAGGTATTCCGCAGGTCTGTGCGGCGCGGATAATGTTGTCGAAGTTTCGTTACTTGGTTTGGCTCTCGGTGTCTGCTCCGTCTTTTTCCGAGCGGCGGTAATTAAAATAATCTCGGTCTTTACCGCCGATTCCGTCGCTTTTCAGGAACTGTCTTATGCAATAGGCGCATCGTTCGGCGTTCCTCTGTTTATCTCTTTTATCGGCTTTGTATTGAGAGTTGTTTTTTCGCTTGACGTTTCGGGCGCGTTTTTGCTTGTTGTTTCGTTGACGCAACTCATTCCTTTGTATTATTTGATGATATATCTGAACCTCGGCGGAATAAAAAAACGGAAGATGACGGCGCTTTTGACCGTGACTGCCGTGGGTATCGTTCAACTGTTTGTTTTATGGCTTCTTGTTTGATTCGTTTTTTGCCGGGCACAAAGGGAGAAAGGTCTGATTATGGAAAAGAAACGGTATAAGATATGCGGGCTTGTCTGCGTTCTTGCAATGAGCCTTTGCGGCGCTTTGTTTTGCGGCGCGGGACTTTTGTCAAGCGCTCTTTACGGAGTATTCTGCGCTCTTGTCGGTTTCGGATTTTGGTTCTTCGCTTCCGGTTTTATGCCCGACGCAGAGGGCAAAAGTTGGCTTCTTTTCGCTCCTTTTACCGCACTTTGTGCCGTAGGCAGCGTTCTTTTTGGGCGCGGTGTCAGCCACATATTCTTTTTTGTCGCGGCAATAGCGATGAGCCTTGACGCGTCTCTTGTCTTTTACAGAAAAGAGGGACGCCCTGCCGCGTCTATCTTTCGACTTTTCGGTATATCCGCGCTTGCGGGTGTACTTGTGACCGCCGCATGGCTTTTCTTTACGGGAGGCATAATATGAAAAAAAGATTGTTTGCGTTATGCCTTATTTTGTTGATGTTCCTTGTTTCAATATGCTCTTTTGCGGAGAGTTCCCGTTGCCGCTGCGACAGACTGCTTGATGAAAACGGGCTTTGCACGAAATGCGGGAAAGCTCCGTCGGAATGCGTTTGCGATTGTTGGTGCGGGCGTTCCTCCCGTGTGATACAATCTGATGCGGGAAGTATTTTGATATGTGAAAAATGCGGAAGCAGTTGCGCGCTTTGCTCCTGTTCGGACAAGCGTTACGCACAGCGTCGTGAATCTCTTGAACTTGACGGCAAGATAGTTATGAACGATCTGCCAAAATCGGGTATCATTGCGCAAATAGCGTGCATTGTTGCCGTTTTAGGCTCTTTTTCTCTTGTTCTGTGGCTTTTCTCCGCCCGTAAAAAGAGCAGTACGGTGGAACGTGAAAAAATAGAAAAAAAACAACGCCGCAGTCACGCAACCATAATGGATAAGATAGAAACGCAGGCAAAATCCGCCGAAGCACCGAAAAAGAAGTCGGATATTGCAACTGCCGCGGAAAAAAATATTAAATGGCCTCTTTCCGATGTGGGAATAGGCATTGCGGCATATGAATTGACAAATGCTGTCGAATTTCATCGTTCGGACGTCTCGACGGTGACGGATATGACGCTGTTTTCTCTCGGGTCATATCTCGACGAGGAAGGAACTCTCGAATCCGCGTTCAGGGGCGCTTACGGCAAAACCGTTGAAAAACTTGCCGCCGTTTATATGGCGACGAGGTCTGCCGACGGAAGCAAAATACGCGCCGCACGCCCGTTTTTTGAAGAAGATTTCTTTGAGAAAAACGAGGCGGCGATCTCTGCAATACTTGCGGAAACGGGGGTTGACCAGTCAAGCGTGCACCAACTGCTGAAACTGCCGTTTGACATGACCGTTCGAATAGGCAGCTCGGAACCGCAGGTTCAACGCTTTGCGAAAGAAAAATGCGATCTGTATACGGCGGAATCGTCTTCCGGTTCTTATCTGAAACAGAGCCGCTTTCCGCAGATAACGGAACAGGGGAGGAACTCGGTATGATATATCTTATTTCCGACAGCGAACTTCGGGTTCTGTGTTCCGCTTCCGGTCTTGTTCCGAACGTTCGCTCTCCTCTTGTCGAATTTCTCGCTGAAAAAACGCAGATCGAGGGCAGAATGCTTGATGAAAACAGACGGGGACTTGTCGAACTCGGGCTGTTTGAAAGAACCGAGACGAATGACGAGACGCGCATCTCCGCCGAGGGGCTGTTGCTTTCGCGCATTCTCATGCGACCCGAAAATGTTTTGACTGTCGGCAGAAAAAAAAGCGACGACGGGCTTTGGCATTGCTGCTGCCGAAAAGGGATCTGGTATGTGTTTACGCGAAACGAGGAACGCAAAATAAATACCGTTTTTGCGTATTTCGATACAAAAATGCTGTGCGATTGGCTTGACGGACAGTTTACGAAAGGCTATCACAAAACGGTCTCCGTCCCGTTCGGAATAGACCTTGAATTGACTTACAGCGAATGGTTCATGTTTCTTATGTCGCAGTTTGTTTATATGAAGCGTGAAACGGAACCCGAGCCCGATATATGGTTTGACCGCTCATGTTTGACGGAAGTTAATCCCGCAAACTATCTGAAATCAAATTTCCGTGCGCTCGGTCTTATGAATGCAAGGGACACCGTGGACAAGGTTCTTGAACAGACAAATCCCGAACTTTTTGAAATAACGCTTTCGTCGCTTGTTAAGAAAAATGTTTTCACGTCCCGTGTCGATGAAAACGGAAAAGAGGAATTCAGCCTGACGAATGTTGCCGCCGCTTGGCTTGACAACGACCTCTTGATAGATACCCTGCTTTTTGATTTTAAGGGTAAAAAAGGCTCTTATACAATACTCTTTTCCTTCCGTGCGACCGGGGTTCTCGCAACCGTCGATACGGGAAAGTCCGTTCGGTTCGTATCGTCAGGTGAAATACCTTGGGCGGCATATATTTCCGCCGCCGTTTCCTAAAAAACTGATTTACGGAGTTATTCTGCATATATGTGGTTTGTTTACATTTTGCTGGTTTTGATAATCCTGTCCGGGGGATATGTTTTTCTTGTGTTGCCTCGACCGAAGCATTTTCGCCCGCGTTCGGACGTGTTTGAGCAGACAAAATTTTTCGCACACCGAGGACTTTTTGATAACGGTGTTGTTGCCGAAAACTCATTGTCGGCATTTAAGGCGGCAAAGAAATTCGGCTGCGGCATAGAACTTGACATTCGCCTGTCAAAGGACGGCATACCCGTTGTTATGCATGACCGTTCGCTGATAAGAATGTGCGGCGTGAACAAAAACGTCGATGACCTGAACGTCGATGAATTGAAAAAATTGAAATTGCTTGATACGGAAGACTGCATTCCGACTCTTCGAGAGGTGCTTGACCTTGTTGACGGTGCGGTGCCGCTTGTTATCGAGATGAAAGCTGCGGGAACGGACGTTTCCGTTTGCCCTCAGAGCGAGATACTTCTGCGGCATTATAACGGAACGTATGCCGTTGAATCTTTTAACCCGTTTGCGCTTCGGTGGTACAGGATACACCGCCCGGAGATATTGCGCGGGCAACTTGCGACATCGTTCAAAAATTCAAAGAACGATACAAATCCGTTCGTTGCGTTTATGGCTTCGAACCTTCTTTTCAATTTCCTTTCACGTCCCGATTTTATCGCTTTTGACATACATTTTTCATCGTCTGTGCCTTTGAAAATATGCTCAAAATATTTTGCCGCCGTGCCCGTGGGCTGGACGGTTCGCAAAGAAACGGAACTGAACGACCCCAACTTTGAAAATTTCATTTTTGAGGGCTTTTTGCCCCATGCGGATAAGTGAACCGCAGAAAAGATATATTTATGAAAGTACTTGTCGCAATGAGCGGCGGCGTCGATTCGAGCGTCGCGGCAAAAATATTGACCGATTCGGGACATACCTGCGTGGGTTGTACGATGAAACTGTACAACAACGAAGACGCGGGCATTCCGCAGGGGCATACCTGTTGTTCTCTTGATGATGTCGAGGACGCACGAAGCGTTGCAAAAAAACTCGGTATGCCGTATTTTGTATTCAATTTTTCCGATGATTTCAAGGAAAAAGTTGTGAACAGATTTATTGACGCATATTCGAAAGGTATGACTCCGAACCCCTGCATAGACTGCAACCGTTTTATGAAGTTCGATAAACTTTTCGAACGCGCGGATATTCTTGAATGTGACTGTATCGCGACGGGACACTATGCAAGAATAGAAAAAGAAAACGGTAAATACGTTCTTAAAAAGGCTGTTGACCCGACAAAAGACCAAAGTTATGTGCTTTATGCCATGACGCAGGCCCAACTCTCACGGACGCTTTTTCCTCTCGGAGGTCTTCACAAGACTGAGACAAGAAAACTTGCGGATGAAAGCGGCTTTGTGAATGCGGAAAAACCTGACAGTCAGGATATATGCTTTGTTCCCGACGGCGATTATGCCAGTGTAATAGAGCGTTTTACGGGCAAAAAGACCGAACCGGGCAATTTTGTGGATACGAAAGGTAACGTTCTCGGCAAGCATAACGGAATTATACGTTATACGATAGGTCAGCACCGTTGGCTCGGGTTATCCCTGTCCGAGAAAAAATACGTTTGCCGCATAAGACCCGACAAGAATGAGATCGTACTCGGCAACAGCGAAGAACTTTTCAGCCGTGAGTTTTCGGTCGGCGATTTCAACTGGATATCAGACGAAGCACCCTCCGAACCATTCCGCTGCAAGGCCAAAGTCAGATACCGTCAGCAGGAACAGCCTGCGCTGGTGACGCCATGTGCGGACGGTACCGTAGAAGTTGTTTTTGACGAGCCTCAGCGCGCAATAACTCCCGGTCAGGCGGCGGTTCTTTATGACGGAGAAACCGTTCTCGGCGGCGGCGTTATAGAACCGTTTTCGGAGAATTGACAATGCTGACGTTCAACAACACTTCTCACGACCCTTTTTACAATCAGGCGTTTGAGGAATACGTTTTCGATACATTTCGGGAAGACGACATGCTGTTTTTGTGGCGCAACTCTCCCGCAGTCGTTGTCGGCTGTTCGCAGAATATATGCCGAGAAGTCAGCGTTCCAGCGCTGCGTCGGTCACACATTCCCGTAGTTCGCCGCATTTCGGGCGGAGGCACTGTCTATCACGATCTCGGAAACATCAATTACACATATATCAAAAGTGTTGACGGACTTCCCGATTACGGCGACTGTATACGTCCCGTTACTGAGGCTCTTAACTCTCTCGGCATCCCCGCGCACCAAAACGGCGTCTGCGATATTGCAATCGCGGACAAGAAGATTTCGGGCAGCGCACAGCGCGTGGTCAAGGATAGAGTTCTTCATCACGGAACGCTTTTGTATTCTTGCGATCTCGGAGTGCTTGACGGTTTGACCACATTCGGTAAAAACGACTGTTTTAAGACAAAGGGAACTCTTTCCGCGATAAGTTCCGTTGCGAATATATCGGATTACATTAAAAATCCGATGTCAGTCGAAGATTTCCGGTCGGCACTTGCGGAAAAACTTTTACCGTCGGATTGCAAAACCGTCGAACTGACGGCGGAACAGGCTGCGGAAGTCGAAAAACTGCGGGACGAAAAATATAAAAGCCGCGAATGGACATGGGGAACTACCCCGCCTTTTGTCTATGAAAAAACAGGCGTTTACCGGGACGAACCCATATATGTTTCTTACAAGGCAAAAAAGGGCGTTGTCTCGGATGCCGTGGTCGAAAGTCCATGGCTTGACGGTGCTCTTGCGTCGGCTCTTATGAACGGGTCGTTTCTTTGCCCCGAAGTCTTTGAAGATATTTGCCTAAAACTCTCCGATGACGAAAACGGAGAACTTTTCAGCCTTTTTATGTGAGTTAAAAATTGCAACAGTACCTTTTGAAAGGAAATACATACCATGGAAAAAGAAATCAAAATGCCGAAACTGCGTCCCGAAATGAAAGAGGGAGTGCTTTGTGCTTGGCTCAAAGAAGAGGGCGACCATGTAAGTGTCGGTGAACCTGTTTTTGAAATTGAGACGGACAAGGTCGTCAATCAGGTCGAATCGACCGAAAACGGAGTCATCAAAAAATTGTTGTTTGAAGACGGCGACACGGTTGCCGTTGATACCGCCGTTGCGATTATCGAGGTCGAGTAATATTTTATGGAAAGAAAACCCGAATGGCTCAGGGTGCGCTATAACCGCGACGCAGTCAATGAAGTTGCGGAACTTATGCGCGACCTGAAACTCAACACCGTTTGCAAAGAGGCGAACTGTCCGAATCTCGGAGAGTGTTATCGCAAACATACGGCAACTTTTATGATATTGGGAAGCGTTTGCACCCGTAACTGCCGTTTCTGCAACGTCACAACGGGGCGTCCGCTGCCGCCCGACCCCGAGGAACCAGAAAACGTCGCGCTTGCCGCAAAAAAACTCGGTCTGCGCCACGTTGTTCTGACTTGCTCCACCAGGGACGATCTGCCCGACGGCGGTGCCGAACAGTTTGCAAAGACCGTTGCTGCAATTCGCAGGCTTTGTCCCTCTGCCACGGTGGAAACTCTTATTTCGGATATGAAATTCAATACGGACGCACTCGATGTTGTCATCGCGTCGCACCCAGACGTGCTCAATCATAACGTCGAAACAGTAAAATCACTTCAAAAAGCCGTCCGTCCGCAGGCGGATTATGAGCGTTCGCTCGGCGTTTTGCGTTATTGCAAACAAAAAGACCCGACGCTTCTGACAAAGACCGGTTTTATGGTGGGACTCGGCGAAACGGAAGACGAAATATCCGAGTTGATGGACGATATTCTGAAAACGGGGTGTGATATTCTGACGATAGGACAGTATCTGCAACCGTCGCCCGAACATTATCCGCTTGCCCGTTATGCCACGCCCGAAGATTTTGCTCGATATAAGGAAATGGCTCTCGCAAAGGGCTTTCGCCATGTTGCGTCTGCGCCGCTTGCACGCAGTTCATACCGCGCGTGGGAAGTGATGGAGGACGTGCATGATCTATATTGAAACAGGCTCCGACGACGTTTATTACAATTTCGGACTTGAGTATTATTTTACCGTAGAAAAGCAACTGCCCGATACGGTTTTTCTGTTTTGGCGCACGACCCCGACGCTTATGGTCGGAAAATATCAGAACGTTGCCGAAGAAATAAACAAACCCTATGCCGACGAACATGGTATAAAACTCGTTCGGCGTATGTCGGGCGGCGGAACAATATATACGGATCTCGGCGGCTGGCAGTTCACGTTTATCTGCCATGGTGCGGAAAAAGAGATAGAGTTCAGCCGGTTTATCGAGCCTGTCATAGACGCGCTTCATGAAATGGGCGTCAACGCCGGGTTTAACGGCAGAAACGATTTGACGATAGACGGAAAAAAGTTTTCGGGCAATGCGCAGTACCGCCTCGGAGAAAGTCTCGTTCATCACGGCTCTTTGCTGTTTGACACCGATATCGAACAGATGGTCGCGTCAACCACCGTTGACAGTTATAAGATTATTTCAAAAAGCATAAAGTCTGTTCGCGACAGAGTTACGAATATTTCCGAGCACCTGCCGTCCGCAATGAGCCCCGATGAATTTAAGGAGTGTATGGTCAGACACATAATGCGGGGAAGTTCCGATGTATATAAAGTAACTGCCGAAGACGACAGATGCATTCGAGAGATAGCAAAAGAAAAATTCGAGAGTTGGCAGAGCATTTTCGGCGTCAATCCCAAGTTCAATATCGAACGGACGGGACGGTTCGACGGCGGAAAGATAACATTCAGACTCGATGTTTCCAAAGGTGTTATCAAAAATGCCTCCGTATTCGGGGATTTCTTCTCGACGCTCGACGCGGAGACGATCTGTTCCGCTTTGATAGGTTGCAGATATGAAAAAGGCGATGTTTTGCGAGCGCTTCTTTCAAACGGAATAGACGGCGCGGTTTACCGCATATCTGCGGAAGACATGGCAAAAACAATCGTAGACTGAAAAACAAACAGGTATGTAAAACGCAAGTTTTTACATACCTGTTTGTTTTAACTGAATACGCTCGTGATTGTAGAAATGAATGTATTCATCAAGGAGGAGACGAGCCTCCTCCTTGGTTGACGGCATGTACCGATTAAACCACTCGGACTTGAGTGTACTGAAGAATTTTCAGCGCAAGCGTGGTCAAGAGGGTTTTCCGGGGTTGATATTGACGTAAGATGATGTTGGCTTAAAATACCCCTCTGAAGTGTATTGAATGCCTTGGTCACTGTGGCGTTGCAGCTCTGCCGTGACCTCTCTCTTGGCTGCTTTAACTGCTTCATAAACAAGGTTGTTATTGTTTTCAGTTTCCATCTTGTATGCAATAAATCGATCTTTATGTGTGCTTTTTGTAATATTCGCCGAAAAAAACAACATAAAAAAACCTTATTTTTTGTTTCGGGTTTTGTCATTTGTTGCTGAAATACACTTGACACAAAGACCCTCCTATGATATACTGTATCCGTAATAATATTTATATAACACAACTATTTCAAAGATATGATACAGGTTCGGGATCAGATGAAAAAAGTGTTGATAACGGGCGCGAACAGTTACATAGGCACGTCCTTTGAAAAGTACCTTCAAAGCTTCGGAGAGGCGTATTCCGTCGATACCGTCGATATGACGGACGCATCGTGGCGTGAAAAAGATTTTTCCGGTTATGACGCCGTTTTTCACGTCGCCGGAATAGCGCATAGAAAAGAAACCGAAAAAAATGCGGAGCTGTATTACAAAGTGAATCGCGATT
>ERZ827440.881-NODE-881-length-37547-cov-9.499440_pt1 | contig 37547 bp, 24 predicted proteins | sample MGYA00519774_ERZ827440 | MGnify/ENA primary metagenome ERZ827440 (study PRJEB31778, sample SAMEA3449302) | human gut metagenome | biome: human gut; feature: human-associated habitat; material: faeces | place: United Kingdom | collected 2010/2012 ... | reverse complement strand
TCGACAACTCGCGCAAGAGCAACGCCGTGAAGAACGAGTCGAACCGTCCGCTCAAATCGCTGTCGGATTCGCTCAAAGGCAAGCAGGGCCGTTTCCGCCAGAACCTGCTGGGTAAGCGTGTCGACTACTCGGCGCGTTCGGTCATCGTCGTCGGCCCCGAGCTGAAAATGCACGAAATGGGTATCCCGAAGGATATGGCGGCCGAGTTGTACAAGCCGTTCATCATCCGCAAGCTCATCGAGCGCGGTATCGTGAAGACGGTCAAATCGGCCAAGAAGATCATCGACCGCAAGGATCCCGTCATCTGGGGTATTCTGGAAAACGTCATCAAGGGGCATCCGGTGCTGATGAACCGTGCCCCGACGCTGCACCGTCTGGGTATCCAGGCCTTCCAGCCCAAGCTCATCGAGGGCAAGGCCATGCAGTTGCATCCGCTGGCCTGTACGGCCTTCAACGCCGACTTCGACGGCGACCAGATGGCCGTCCACCTGCCGCTGGGCAACGCCGCCATTCTGGAAGCGCAGCTGCTGATGCTGGGTTCGCACAACGTGTTGAACCCCGCCAACGGTGCGCCGATCACCGTCCCGTCGCAGGACATGGTTCTGGGACTCTACTACATCACCAAGCCGCGCAAGGGCGTCAAGGGCGAGGGGCTGGTCTTCTACGGCCCCGAGGAGGCGATCATCGCCTACAACGAGAAACGCGCCGACCTGCACGCCGAGGTGAAGTGCATGGTGAACGACATCGACGAGAACGGTCAGCGGGTGAGCGTCCTGAAAGATACGACCATCGGCCGCATCCTCTTCAACCAGGTCGTTCCCGAGGAGGTGGGCTACATCAATACGGTGCTTACGAAGAAGTCGCTGCGCGACATCATCGCCGTGGTGATGAAGAAGGCCGGCGCCGACAAGGTGGCCGCGTTCCTCGACGACATCAAGAACATGGGTTACCGCATGGCTTTCCAGGGCGGTCTGTCGTTCAACCTCGACGCGGTGATTATCCCCGAGGAGAAGGAGAAGCTCGTGCAGGAGGGTTACGACCGTTCGGACGCGATCATGGAGGACTACAACATGGGTCTGATCACCAACAACGAGCGTTACAACCAGATCATCGACGTCTGGACGAACATCAACACCAAACTCACGAAGGTGGTGATCGACACGCTGGTGAAGGATCAGGACGGTTTCAACCCTGTCTACATGATGCTCGACTCCGGCGCCCGAGGTTCGAAGGAGCAGATCCGCCAGCTGTCGGGTATGCGCGGTCTGATGGCCAAGCCGCAGAAATCGGGTGTCGAAGGCGGTCAGCAGGTCATCGAGAACCCGATCCTCTCGAACTTCAAGGAGGGTCTGTCGGTGCTCGAATACTTCGTCTCGACGCACGGTGCCCGTAAGGGTCTGGCCGATACGGCGTTGAAAACGGCCGACGCCGGTTATCTGACGCGCCGTCTGGTCGACGTGGCGCAGGACGTCATCATCAACGAGGAGGATTGCGGCACGCTGCGCGGTCTGACGGCTACGGCCATCAAACGCAACGACGACGTGGTGCAGACGCTCTACGACCGCATTCTGGGCCGCACGGCGCTCAACGACGTGATCCACCCGCTCACGGGCGAGGTGATCTGCAAGGCGGGTCAGGAGATCACCGAGGACATCGCCGAGGCGATCGAGAAGTCGCCGCTGGAGTCGGTCGAGATCCGTTCGGTGCTCACCTGCGAGGCGCGTCACGGCGTCTGCGCGAAGTGCTACGGCCGCAACCTGGCCACGGCGCGCATGGTGCAGAAGGGCGAAGTGGTCGGCGTCATCGCCGCACAGTCGATCGGCGAGCCGGGTACGCAGCTGACGCTGCGAACGTTCCACGTCGGCGGCGTGGCCGGCGGCTCGGTCGTCGAGACCAACGTCGTTTCGAAATACGAAGGCCGTTTGGAGATCGAGGAGTTGCGTACGATCAAGGGCAAGAACGCTCAGGGCGAGGCGACGAACGTCGTCATCTCGCGCCAGTCGGAGATCCGCATCGTCGATCCCAAGACCGAGATCGTACTCTATACGCATCCGCTGCCTTACGGTGCCACGCTCTTCATGACCGACGGCGCCGAGGTGAAGAAGGGCGACCTGATCTGCGAGTGGGATCCCTACAATGCGGTCATCATCTCGGAGTTCGAGGGCAAGGCCTCCTACGAGAACGTCATCGAGGGCGTCACCTACCGCGAGGAGCGCGACGAGCAGACGGGTCTGTCGGAGAAGGTGGTCATCGAGTCGAAGGACAAGACCAAGAACCCCGTCATCAAGATCATCAACCGGGAGGGCGAGGAGGTCAAGTCCTACAACCTGCCCGTTTCGGCCCACGTCGTGGTGAAGGACAACGCCAAGATCCATGCGGGCGACATCCTGATCAAGATTCCGCGTGCCGTCGGCAAGTCGGGCGGCGACATCACCGGCGGTCTGCCGCGTGTCACGGAGCTCTTCGAGGCGCGCAACCCGTCGAATCCGGCGATCGTCTCCGAGATCGACGGCGAGGTTTCGTTCGGCAAGATCAAGCGCGGTAACCGCGAGATCGTCATTACCTCCAAGCAGGGCGACGTGAAGCGCTATCTGGTGCCGCTGTCGCGTCAGATCATCGTGCAGGAGAACGACTACGTGAAGGCGGGCAGCCCGCTGTCGGACGGTGCCATTACGCCGAGCGACATCCTGCGCATTCTCGGCCCGACGAAGGTACAGGAGTACATCGTCAACGAGGTGCAGGAGGTCTACCGTATGCAGGGCGTGAAGATCAACGACAAGCATTTCGAGGTGATCGTCCGTCAGATGATGTCGAAGGTGCAGATCGAGGATCCGGGCGACACCCGCTTCTTCGAAGATCAGATCGTCGACAAGTGGGAGTTCATGGATGTCAACGACGCGCTGTACGACAAGGTGGTCGTCACCGACGCCGGCGACTCCACGTCGGTGCAGCCGGGGCAGATCATTTCGCTTCGCAAGCTGCGCGACGAGAATTCGAGTCTCAAACGCAAGGACATGCGTCAGGTACAGGTGCGCGACATCGTGCCCGCGACCTCGAATCAGGTCTTGCAGGGTATCACCCGTGCGGCGTTGCAGACGTCGAGCTTCATCTCGGCCGCTTCGTTCCAGGAGACCACCAAGGTGCTCAACGAGGCTGCGATCCAGGGCAAGGTCGATCCGCTGGAAAACTTGAAGGAGAACGTGATCTGCGGTCACCTGATCCCCGGCGGTACGGGTCTTCGCGAGTACGACGACCTGCTCGTCGGACTCAAATCCGACGTCGAGAATCTGACTGCCGCCGCTCAGTAGAGCCGCAATATACGATTGTGAAACCGAGGAGATTTCCATGCGGAAATCTCCTCGGTTTTTCGTGGACGGCGGTCTGCGGGGAGGGTGCCGCGGCTGGCGGGGCGGTTTGCCGGCCGCGGCGGAGTGCTGCCGAAGCATTGGCCGCAGTCGGGGATGAACTGCCGGAGCCGTGTCGGCAGAAGGATGTCGGGAACGTCCCGCCTTTCGCCGGACCATCGGCCGTGCGGCGGAAAGCGGCTGCGGATGCCGTGCGGCCCTGCGGATCGGGAGATTCCGCAAAAAAGGAGCGTACCCGCGCGGGTACGCTCCTTTTTTCTGCGATCCTGCGGAGGCAGGACTATTTCATCGCCTGCTCGACAGCCACCGCGACGGCCACCGTAGCGCCGACCATCGGGTTGTTGCCCATGCCGAGGAAGCCCATCATCTCCACGTGTGCGGGAACCGACGACGAACCGGCGAACTGGGCGTCCGAGTGCATACGGCCCATCGTGTCGGTCATACCGTAGGAAGCGGGGCCTGCGGCCATGTTGTCGGGGTGCAGCGTGCGGCCCGTGCCGCCGCCCGAAGCCACCGAGAAGTACTTCTTGCCGGCCAGCACGCGCTCCTTCTTGTAGGTGCCGGCCACGGGGTGCTGGAAGCGGGTGGGGTTGGTCGAGTTGCCCGTGATCGACACGTCGACGTCCTCCTTCCACATCACGGCCACGCCCTCGCGCACGTCGTCGGCGCCGTAGCAGCGTACCTTGCCGCGAAGTCCGGTCGAATAGGGGGTCTCCTTGACGATCGCCAGCTCGCCCGTGTAGTAGTCGAACTTGGTCTGCACGTAGGTGAAGCCGTTGATGCGCGAAATGATCTGTGCGGCGTCCTTGCCCAGGCCGTTGAGGATCACGCGCAGCGGATTCTTGCGCACCTTGTTGGCCATTTCGGCGATCTTGATGGCGCCCTCGGCTGCGGCGAACGATTCGTGGCCGGCCAGGAAGGCGAAGCACTGCGTCTCCTCGCGCAGCAGACGTGCGGCCAGGTTGCCGTGGCCGATGCCCACCTTGCGGTCGTCGGCTACCGATCCGGGAATGCAGAACGCCTGCAACCCCTCGCCGATCGCCTCGGCGGCGTCGGCCGCATTCTTGCAGCCCTTCTTGATGGCGATGGCGGCGCCTACGACATAGGCCCACTTGGCGTTCTCGAAGCAGATCGGCTGCGTCTCCTCGCAGGTCTTGTAGGGATCGAGCCCCTTCTCGGCACAGATCGCCTTCGCGTCTTCCACGCCGTTTATCCCGTACTGAGCAAGTACAGCGTTGATTTTATCAATTCTGCGCTCGTAGCTTTCAAACAAACTTGCCATATCTCAATTTCTTATTATTCGGTTAAACAACGGTTATTCGTGACGCGGATCGATGTACTTCTTGGCCTCGGCGAAACGACCGTAGCAGCCCTTGGCCTTTTCGAGCGCCTCCTTGGGATCGATGCCCTTCTTCACGAAATCCATGAACTTGCCCAGATGCACGAACTCGTAGCCGATCACCTCGTCGTTCTCGTCGAGCGCCATGCGGGTGCAGTAGCCTTCGGCCATTTCGAGGTAGCGCGTGCCCTTGGCCAGCGTGCCGAACATCGTGCCCACCTGGCTGCGCAGGCCCTTGCCCAGGTCTTCGAGCGAAGCGCCGATGACCAGGCCGCCCTCCGAAAAGGCCGACTGGGTACGACCGTAGACGATCTGCTTGAACAGCTCGCGCATGGCCGTATTGATCGCGTCGCAGACCAGGTCGGTGTTGAGCGCTTCGAGGATGGTCTTGCCCGGCAGGATCTCCGATGCCATGGCGGCCGAATGCGTCATGCCCGAGCAGCCGATCGTCTCGACGAGCGCCTCCTGGATGATGCCGTCCTTGACGTTGAGCGTCAGCTTGCAGGCACCCTGCTGGGGCGCGCACCAGCCCACACCGTGCGTCAAACCCGATATGTCCTTGATCTCCTTGGCTACAACCCACTTGCCCTCTTCGGGGATCGGTGCGGATTCGTGATTTGCACCCTTCTTAACGCAACACATCTGTTGCACTTCGTGTGAATAAATCATAACCGTTAAATTTTATTGAAATTCGTTGAACGTGTAACTGTATTCCGCCGCAAAGGTAGTAATTTTGTTCGGTTCCCGCCACAGAAAACGGCGATTTTTCACTAATTTCGCCCCTCGAACGAATACTCCGGAACATGGTGATTCTCCCCGCAACCGAGGCCGATTTGCAGGCCGTCATCGAACTCGTCGCCCAGGGGCGCGCGGCATTGGCCCGTCAGGGCGTCGACCAGTGGCAGGACGGCTATCCCTCGCCGGAGACGGTCCGGCGCGACCTGCTGCGCGGCGACGGACGCATCGTGCGCATCGACGGTGCGGCGGCCGCCTACGCCGCCTTCGTCTTCGACGGCGAACCGGCCTACGACCGGATCGAGGAGGGCGGCTGGGCCGCCGAAGGGCCTTATGTGGCGGTGCACCGGCTGGTCGTGGGCGAGCGCTTCGTGCGGCGGGGAGTTGCCGCCGCGTTGCTGCGCGAAGCCGCCCGCGAGGCGCTCGTGCGCGGCATCCGCTCGTTCCGCATCGACACGCATCCCGACAACGGGCCCATGCGTGCGCTGCTCGTGAGGGAGGGGTTCGCCTGTCGGGGCAAGGTGCGCTACGAAGCCGTGCGGCTGGCTTACGAGAAGCCGATCCTCGGCTGATCCGCTCAGGTACGTTACCGCCTCCGGTGACGGATGCCGGAATATTCGTGCGGATGATTTGAATCAAGGCGGCTATATCCCGTTTTGCACCGCCGCTTCTCCAAAGCGGGCTTTGCCCGAAGCCCCGCCCGGGCGGGGCCGATCTGCAAACGCGGCTTTGCCGCGAATGCTCCGACAGTCGGTCGTGTGCAGCAGCTCGGAAAACCGACGGGGTGCAGAGTTGTATATAGCTGCCTGAATTTTCCTGCCGCCTTTTACCTTACGCGAAACATACGGATGAAAACGACCTACACCCACCTGCTGTTCGACCTCGACGGTACGCTGACCGACCCCATGGAGGGGATCACACGATCGGTGCAGTACTCCCTGCGCCATTTCGGTATCGAGGTGACCGACCTGTGCAGCCTGACGCCCTTCATCGGGCCGCCGCTGGCCGAGTCGTTCCGCGAGTTCTACGGCTTCGACGACGGACGCATCCCCGAGGCGATCCGTCTGATGCGCGAATATTTCAGCGAACGGGGCTGGCGCGAGAACCGCCTCTACGACGGGATGCCGCAGTTGCTCGAACGTTTGTGCGCATCCGGACTTACGCTGGCGGTCGCCACGTCGAAACCGGTCGTGTTCGCCCGGCGCATTCTCGACCATTTCGATCTGGCGCGCTACTTCGCCTTCGTGGGCGGCGCCGAACTCGACGGCAGCCGGCAGGCCAAAGCCGACGTGATCGCCCATGTATTGCAGGGGTTGGGCGGCGTCGATCCGGCGACTTGCCTGATGATCGGCGACCGGCGCCACGACGTCGCGGGAGCGGCCGCCGTCGGCATGGATTCGTGCGGCGTGCTGTGGGGCTACGGCAGCCGTGCGGAGCTGACCGGGGCCGGAGCGACCCGTATCGCCGCCGACCTCGGCGAGTTGGAACGGATCGTAACCGGTCGGTGAGCGGCAGCGGCCCGTGCGCTACTCCTGCCGGACGGCCTCGAAGAAGGGCTTCATGCGCTGCGGGTCGCCCACTGCCCAAACTACGTCGCCCGCATGGAGCCGTTCGCCGGCGGAGGGATTCGTCACCGGCCCTTCGGGGCGTTCGATGCCCAGCACCAGCGCCGAGGCGTGGCGGCGTACCTCCGCTTCGCCGAGCGTCGTACCGTCGAGCGCCGACCGGGCAGGCAGGGTGTAGGAACCTATCCGCAGAGCCGTGGCGGTCTTCTCTTCGCGGCGGCGTTTGCGTTCCGACCGCTGTTCGTCCAGTACGCGGTGGAAGATGCGGAACTCTTCGTCGGTGCCTACGACCGTCAGACGATCGTAGGGAAAAAGCATCGTATGGCCGTCGGGGAGTTGCAGCCGGCGTTCGCCGCGGCGGATGGCCACGACCGTGACGCCGTAGCGGCGGCGGAAGTCGATCTCGCGGAGCGTCCGTCCTGCGACGATCGATTCGGCCGCGACGCCGAATTCGGCCATGTGGAGCTGCTCGAACGGCAGCTGCCCTTCATTCAGCGGCCGTTCTGCATCGGCCGTGTCGTCGCCGCCGAAGTTCTCGCGCAGACGCTCTTCCATTTCGAATGAACGGCGGCGGAGCCGTTTCGAGAAGACGATGCCGGTGAGCAGCGCCAGCGACACGGCGAAGCCCATGCCCGAAGCGGTGTCGAACAGCGACGCCACGACGGTCATCAGAATCCCGATGCAGAGCAGGCATTTGATGAGAATGAGCGAGACGAGCGGCCCGCGGTTGAATTTGCTGTCGTTCCACAGCTGTCGGAATTCGGGCGAGCGGTTGCCCTGCCGGAGTACGACGAGCAGGATCGGCGCCAGCACGGCGAGGATCGCCGCCAGACTCACCGCAGCGCCCGTCCGACCCGGAATCCGCGCCTCGATCCACGGTGCGGCGTAGCGCAGGAAGGCCGCTTCGGCGAAGATGCAGAAGACCAGATAGAGTGCGCCGGGCAGCATCATGCGCCGCAGCAGCCGCAGCCAGGTGTTGTGGCGGCTTTCGGGGCCTGCGCCCGATGCGTAACGCGCCAGCGACCGCTGCCATTTGGCGGGCAGGTGCCGTTCGAGATAGTCGCAGGCGGGGTCGGCGGCCCGCATCATGTAGGGCGTCAGGAAGGTCGTGACGACCGATACGGCCACGATGACGGGATAGAGGTAGTCGTCGGTCACGTGTAGCGTCGTGCCCAGGGTGGCTATGATGAAGGCGAACTCGCCGACCTGCGTGAGCGAGAATCCCGACTGCACGGCTACGCGCAGCGGTTGTCCCGATACGAGCACGCCGAGCGTGGCGAAAGTCGCCTGTCCGGCGAGTACCACGACCGTGAGCAGCACGATGGGGCCGGCGTAGCGCACGAGCAGCGCCGGTTCGATCATCATGCCTACCGAGACGAAGAAGATCGCTCCGAAGAGGTTCTTGACCGGTTCGACCAGTCGTGTGATCCGTTCGGCTGCGACCGTTTCGGCCAGGAGCGATCCCATGACGAAGGCGCCGAGTGCAGCCGAGAAACCGGCCTTGACGGCGATCATCACCATCCCCAGACACAGGCCGAGCGCCACGATGAGCAGCGTTTCGTCGTTGAGCAGCCGTTGCAGCCGTTTGAGCAGCGTGGGGATCAGGTAGATGCCCAGCAGCGACCAGAAGATCAGGAAGGCTCCCAGTTTGAGGATGCTGCCCAGCATCTCGGCGCCTTCGAACTGCTTGCTCACGGCCAGCGTCGAGAGCAGCACCATCAGCACGACGCCCACCAGATCCTCGACCACGAGGATGCCCAGCACCACGCCCGTGAAGCGCTGTCCGCGCAGCCCCATGTCGTCGAAGGCCTTGAAGACGATCGCCGTCGACGACATCGAGAGCATCCCTCCCAGGAAAATGCTGCTCATGTGGGAGAAACCCAGCGACATGCCCGTTCCGTACCCCACGAACATCATTCCCGCCACGATCGTCACGGCGGCCGTGACGGCCGTGCCGCCCACGCTCAGCAGTTTGCGGAACGAGAATTCGAGTCCCATGGCGAAAAGCAGGAAGATGACGCCGATGTCGGCCCACACGCGGATGCTCGACGCATCGGAGATGGTCGGGATGAACGATACCGAAGGGCCTGCCAGCACGCCGGCCACGATGTAGCCGAGAATGACGGGTTGGCGCAATCCCTTGAAGACGAGCGTGGAACAGCCGGCGGCGACGAGGATGATCGCCAGGTCGGAAATGAGCGGTGCGATGGCGGACATGGGGCGTAGGTTGAACCGGTCGGAGGCCGCGGGCGGGCCGTAGGGTGCCGTCGCCGCCGGCCGGAGGTTTCCGACTGCAAAGATAGGCAATCGGATGCAATGTTGTGCGCGCGGTGCGCGCTTCCGCGGAAAGAGGATTTGTTGCGCGAAGCGCTGCGACGCTCCGAACGAACGATTCCCTCGTTCCGGACGGAACGAGGGAATCGCCGCCTTTCATTCTTGATTCGGTCGCACGGGGGTTAGACGGCCTCCACCACCGTCACCTCGATACCCTGACTGCGCAGTTGCGCGAGGGTGTGGGGCGAGACGTTGCTGTCGGTGATGATCTGGTCTACGTCGCTCAGGTCGCAGATTTTGCTGAACCCGCGGCGGCCGAACTTCGAGCTGTCGGCCAGCACGATCGTTTTCTGTGCGGTGCGGATCATGGCGCGGTTGAGGCCCGCCTCCATGAGGTTGGTCGTCGAGAGCCCGTATTCGAGGTCGATACCGTCCACGCCCAGGTAGAGTTTGCTGCACGAGAAGTCTTGCAGCATCCGTTCGGCATAGACCCCGACGGCCGAGACCGAGGTGTTGCGCACCATGCCGCCCAGCTGCACCACGTCGACGTTGTGGTCGCGCACGAGGATCGGGACGATGTTGACCGCCGAGGTGATGACCGTCAGCCGCCCCTGCGCCTTGATCTCGCGGGCCAGGAAGAGCATCGTGGTTCCCGACGCGATGAGGATCGAGTCGTCGGGCGTGACGAGCGACGCGGCGCGGATGCCGATGGCACGCTTCTCGGCGGCGTTGTGTTTCTCCTTTTCGTTGACCGGACGGTCGTTGATATAGGGATTGATCAGAATGGCGCTTCCGTGGGCGCGGTAGAGCATCTTCTTCTCTTCGAGCAGCGTGAGATCCTTGCGGATCGTCACCTCCGACACTTTGAGCCGTTCGGCCAGAGCGGCGACGCTTACCGAGCCCTGCTGTTGCAGCAGATCCATGATGAAATCGTGTCTTTCGGCCAATGTCATAATCGTATCATTAGATATATATTCAAACAAAAATAGTGATTTTCTCGGAATCGGTCAAGCGAAATCCGAAATTGTTGCTCCTTTCTCTGTTACTGCGCGCGCATGTGCGCTTCGTTCGTTCCGGATATTCGGCGGGCCGCGCACCTTTTTTCCCGCGGCGGGCTGTCGGGGGGGGCTTCCGCTGCCGGAATGGCGGGAGTTCGGGAGCGGGAATACTCCGAAACACAACGGAAACCAATCCGGGATTCTCTTTTCTTGCACTTCGGGTTGACAAGATCGAAAGAATTGATTACCTTTGCCTTTCGGGTAACCGCAAAACCCGCGGGGAGCCGGCAGGTCGCCGGGCCTTCGCAAACCGCTAACCTGACTTACGACATGCAAAGTTTTACTCCTGAAGTACAGAAACGCTTCAAGTACTGGCAGATGCGCACGCTCATCGCCACGATGATCGGTTATGCGCTCTTCTATTTCGTCCGCAAGAACTTTTCGCTGGCCATGCCGGGGCTCGAAGCCGACCTGGGTATTTCGAAAACCAGCCTGGGTATTTTCCTTACGCTCAACGGGCTGGTCTACGGCCTTTCGCGTTTCGTCAACGGTATTCTGGCCGACCGGCTCAACGCACGCTTCTTCATGGCCACGGGACTCGCGCTCTGCGCGCTGGCCAATTTCGCCTTCGGTTTCGGCGTCGACGTGAGCGAGTGGATCACGGGCGAGAGTTCGGGTTCGCAGTTCAACAATACGCTGATCCTCTTCATGGGCGTCATGTGGGTGGTCAACGGCATGTTGCAGGGGACGGGCTTCCCGCCCTGCGCGCGGCTGCTCACCCACTGGATTCCGCCCAAGGAGCTGGCTACCAAGATGTCGGTGTGGAACACCTCGCATTCGATCGGCGCGGGACTGGTCGTCATCCTCTGCGGCTACATCATGAGCCACATGGGCACGGGCGACGCCCATGTCGGCGCATGGCGCTGGTGCTTCTGGATTCCGGCGGGCATTTCGTTCGCCGGTGCGATCGGACTGTTCATTTCGCTGCGCGACACGCCCACTTCGGTGGGACTGCCCGAACTGCCCGGCACCGAGAGCAAAAAGAGCGGGGACGCTCCGTCGGCGGCCGACAAGGCCTTCCTGCGCCGCAAGGTCTTCGGCAATCCGCTGATCTGGATTCTGGCCTTCGCCAACTTCTTCGTCTACATCGTCCGTTTCTCGGTGCTCGACTGGGGTCCCACGCTGCTGAGCCAGTCCAAGGGGGTCAGCATGAGCCACGCCGGCTGGCTGGTGGCGATGTTCGAGATCGCCGGCATCGTGGGTATGCTGGTGGCCGGCTGGGCGACCGACAAGTTCCTCGGCGGACGCGCGCACCGCACCTGCGTCTTCTGCATGGCGGGCGCGGCGCTGTTCATCTTCCTCTTCTGGCAGCTGCCCGTCGGCGCGCCGCTGTGGCTGACGTTCCTTTTCCTGATGATGGCCGGTTTCTGCATCTACGGGCCGCAGGCGCTCATCGGCATTGCCGCCGCGCAACAGGCTACCAAGAAGGCGGCCGCCACGGCCAACGGCTTCACCGGCCTGTTCGGCTACGCCTCGACGATCGTGTCGGGTGCCGGACTGGGCTATCTGGCGCAGCACTACGGCTGGAATCACGCCTACATCGCCATGATCGCCATGGCACTCGTCGGCATGGCGGTCTTCCTGCTGATGTGGGGCGCCGGACGCGACGGGTACGAGACGGATGCCGAATAACGTCGGTCTGCGACGGTCGTTTTCTCGTTTCGGCGTAGTCCGGGCGGATTCGGGACTCGTGCTCGGCCTGGCGAAAACGTTTTGCATAGGACACAGGGGCGGGTGTATTCTCGGAATGCACCCGCCCCTGTCGGTTTTCGGAGCACGCCCGATCTTCGCGGAACCGCTTCGGCTTCTCTCTCTGACCGATTTCGGACGTCTCGGCCCGACCTCTCGCTGACGGTGAACACGGACTGCCCGCCAAGAGCCTCGCAAGGTGTTTTTGCGGATTGGAGTTTGGGTCTCCGATCGCGCTTGAAAAATAATCGGCATAAAATTTTGAAAAATGCCTGATTTTTTCATATATTTGCGCAAACGATTGTGCAAGCTCTCCGGCTTCGGTATCCGAATCTCCGATACGAAATCGGCCCCGCTCGGAAGGGCGGTCGGGCGGTGAAGGCTGCAAGAAGGTGCTTTCGGTCGGTGCGATGCGAAAGGGCGGGCGGTCGCGGAGGATTTTTATCCGGCTGTCTTGCATCGCGTTTTGTGCGGAACGGCGGTGCGGACGCCGTACGGGAAACCTGAACTGATCTAACCTGAATGTATATGAAGCGAATTTCTATGATTCTGTTTGCCGCGGCGCTGTTGCTGCCGTGGTGCGCCGGCGCCGCAGCGCCGGAGAAGGGGGCTGTCCCCGTCATTTTCGAGACCGACATGGGCAACGACATCGACGATGCGCTGGCGCTCGACCTGCTCTATAAGGGCATGGACGCCGGCCATATCCGTCTGATCGGCGTGAGTCTCAACAAACGCAGTTCGACCTCGTTCGAGTTCATCGACCTGATGAATACATGGTACGGCTATCCCGATATTCCGATCGCCTACACGCCCCGGGCGGTGGACAACAAGGATCGGGACTATACGACGCCCGTCTGCGAATTGAAGGCCTCCGACGGCAAACCGCTCTTCAAGCGCAGCCGCAAGCCCGGCAGCTGGGAGGATCCGGTGGCGATGTACCGCCGGCTGCTGGCGGCCGAGCCCGACAATTCAGTCGTGGTCGTCTCGGTGGGCTTTTCGGGCAATCTCGCGGCGCTGCTCGCCAGCGGTGGCGACGACGTGTCGCCGCTCACGGGCCGCGAACTGGTGGCGCGCAAGGTGAAGTATTTTTCGGTCATGGCGGGCAGCTTCGGGGTGAAGAAGCGCGCCGAGTACAACGTCATCAACGACATTCCGGCCGCGCGCAAGTTCTTCGCAGAGTGCCCCTCGCCGATCGTGCTGACGCCCTTCGAGATCGGCAAGCAGGTGGTCTATCCCGGCCGCAGCATCGCCGAAGATTTCGGTTGGGCGGAGCATCATCCGATGGTCGAAGCCTACAAGGCCTATCACGAGATGCCCTACGACCGTCCTACGTGGGACGTGATCGCAACCTACTACGTCCTGCCGCACGAGCCGTCGTCGCTCACGCTCAGCATCCCCGGCCGCATTACGGTCGACGAGCAGGGCTTCATCTTCTTCACGCCCGACAAGGCGGGACAGCACCGCTACATCACCGCTTCCGACCGGCAGGCGGGCATGATTCTCGGTTATTTCCTGCGTGCGCTGCCCGAACGGCCGCTGCGTTACATGCGATAGTCTGAGCAAAGAGGCGCAGATGCACCTCGTCTGCACCTCTTTTTAACCTTAAAACTTCTTAAAATGGAACAATTAACCTCATTGAAACCGATGAGGCAGAGGGGGGGGGAATTCTACGACTCCTGTCCCTGGCTCTGTTGCTCGCCGTAGTTTCCGGGGAAGCCGCAAAGGCTCAGTCCCGGATGGTCGAAGGCACCGTTGTCGGTCGTGAAGGCAGTCAGGCCGCCGTGCCGTTGGTCGGCGTGGCGGTGGTGGTGAAGGGGTCGCTCCGAAACCATGCCGTCACCGATTTGCAGGGACGTTACTCGATCCGCGTCCCCTCTTCGACCGACACGTTGCAGTTTACCTATCTGGGTTATAAACCGTTGGAGCGGGTGGTCGGTTCGCGCACCCGCCTCGATGTGGAGATGCTCTCCGAATCGCAGCAGGTCGACGCCGTGGTGGTGACGGCGCTCGGACTGACGCGCAAGGAAAAAAGTCTGGGCTACGCCGTTTCGACGGTCGGCTCCGAAGACCTCAACAACACCGTCACGAACAACTGGCTCAACGGGATGGCCGGGAAGGTGGCGGGTCTGAATTTCGACACTTCGTCGGCCGGTCCCGGCGGATCGATTCGCGTGACGCTGCGCGGCGAGGGGTCGTTGGCTTATGACAAGAACGAAGCGCTGTTCGTTGTCGACGGCGTGCCGATCAACAGCGGCATGACCTCCAATACCGAGAACGGCTCCTACGGCAGCACTGTCAGTACGATCGATTACGGCAACGGCGCTTCGGATCTCAATCCCGACGATATCGAGTCGGTATCGGTCTTGAAGGGCCCCGCAGCCACGGCGCTCTACGGGTCGCGCGCAGCCAACGGTGCGATCATCATCACCACCAAGTCGGGACTCAAATCCGGAGGGCTGCGCGTGACATTCAATTCGAATGTCACGCTCGAACAGGCCGGTTTCTGGCCCGATTTTCAGGAGGAGTACGGATCGGGCGTCTATGAGTCGGCGCAGATCGACGGCGTGACCACGCCGCCCGAATACTCCTACTGGAACGTGGCGGCCGACAAGAGCGACACGGGGCAGAAGATCACCCGCTATCACGCCCGTTCGTCTTTCGGCGAGCGCTACGATCCCTCGAAGATGCGCTACATCTACTCGTCCCGCAACTGGGATACCGACGAGTATACGCGCAAACCGTGGGTGGCGCAGGACTGGTACAAAGGATTCTTCCGTACGGGCGTCACCTATTCCAATTCGATCTCCATCGAGGGCGGCAACGGCAAGGGCAATTCGGCCCGCGTGTCGTTCAAGGACATGCGCAACGACTGGATCGTCCCCAATACGGGTTACGAGAGCCAGAATCTCAGCTTCTCCTTCTCGACCCGCATTTCCAAGGCCGTTACCGTGAGCGGTAAGGCCAACTACTATCGCAAGAACAGCGACAATCTTCCTTCGGCCGGTTACAGCACGGCTTCGCCGCTCTATGCGCTGATCTGGAATCCTTCGTCGGTGAGCGTCGACGATATGTACGCCGAGTGGAGCGAAGGGCGTATCGCGGCCATGAATGCCGCAGGAACGACCGGATCGGGCAATCTGATCAACCCCAGCAGCGACAATCCCTATTTCATGGTTTACGAGCAGCTCAACACGCAGGATCGCGACCGCGTGTACGGCAACGTCTCGGTGAACGTCAATATCTGGCGCGAAAAGCTGACGCTCATGCTGCGCGGCGGCATGGATCTCAACAACGATTTTCGCACGCAGCGCAAACCGCAGTATTCGATCGGGCACACCAAGGGGTGGTACCGCGAGCAGACGGTGCGCAATTTCGAGATGAACACGGATTTCATGTTCAACTACAAGGACTCGTTCGGCGATTTCCATCTTTCGGCGGCGTTGGGCGGCAACCGGATGTATCAGAAATTCCAGAATGTGACGCAGACGGCCGAGAATCTTCAAGAACCCGACGTCTTTCTGCTGGTCAATGTCGACGGACGGTTGCTGTCGTCCAACACGCGGCGTGAAAAGGGGGTGAACAGCCTCTATGGTTATGTGAACCTCAGTTGGCGCGACATGCTGTTTCTGGATCTGACGGCACGCAACGACTGGTCGAGTACGCTGGCGCCGGGCAACAACTCCTATTTCTATCCTTCGGTGGGAGTCAGCTTCCTGCTGGACGAGGCGCTCGGTTTTCGGGAACGCGCACCGTGGGTCGACATGCTGAAACTGCGCGGATCGTGGGCCAATGTGGGCAACGATACCGACCCCTATCAGCTGACGGCCATTTACAGCAACAGCGATTTCCAGGGAGGCTATCGTCTTTCGAGCGCGATCCAGAACTACAACATCAAACCCGAGAACATCGAGAGCTGGGAGACCGGTATCGAAGCCCGTCTCTTCGGCGGACGCATCGGACTCGACGTGGCGTATTACGATTCGACGACGACCGACCAGATCATCACCGTTCCCGCCGACTGGGCCACGGGTGCGGCATCGAAACTCATCAATGCGGGCGAGGTCAACAACCGCGGTGTGGAGGTGGCGCTCGATCTGCGTCCCGTCGAGACGAAGAACTGGCGCTGGGACATCGGTCTCAACTGGTCGAAGAACTGGAACGAGCTGGTGGCGTTGGCGCCGGGCGTGGAGATGTGGCAGCTCAATTCGAAGCTGACGGTCGGCTCGACGGTCTTCACCTACGCCTATCCGGGCGGTGTGCTGGGACGCCTTTACGGAATCGGCTACGAGACGGCGCCCGAGGGAAGTTTCTACGTCGACGAGGCCGGGAAGTTCGTGGATTGCTCCGGAGCCAGGATCATCGATGCCGAAACGGGAAATCCCGTGCTGACGGAGACGCTCAAAGATCTGGGCAGCATCTATCCCAACTACAAGGCGGGTCTGAACACGCGGCTCAGTTACAAGGGACTGTCGCTGGCGATGACTTTCACGGCGCAACAGGGCGGACGGGCCTATTCGGTGACGAGCGCCGTGCTCTCGACGCTGGGCAAACTCGAAAATTCCCTGCCGGGTCGTTACGACGGTCTGATCGCCGACGGGGTCAATCTCCATGCCGACGGAACCTATTCGAAGAACCGTACGGTGACCCAGAATGTCGTCGAATATTACAACCTCTATGCGCAGTACCGCAACAACATCGAGCAGCACGTCTACTCGACTTCGTTCCTGAAACTCAAAGAACTGCGGCTGGATTACAGTTTTCCCGAACAGATCTGCCGCCGGCTGCGTGTGGTGCGGTCCATTCAGCTGGGCTTCTTCGCCACGAACCTCTTCTGTTGGACGAAGTAGCCGCAGTACGATCCGGAAGTGGCGTCGTGGGCCGGCGGGTCGCTCTCGAAGGGTGTCGAGACCGGCGGCTATCCGATGACGCGGACTTACGGATTCAATCTTAAACTAACCTTCTGACGCGATGAAAACGATACGATTCAAATGCTATGCGGCGTGCTGCATGGCGTTTCTGGGGATGGGCTGTACGGCTTCGTTCGAGGAGTACAACACCAATCCCAATCAGATGGAAATGTGGGAGATAGGCCCCGAAAGCCTGTTGGAGAATCTGGTGTTCAAGGAGTTCGAATGCCTGCTCCACCGCACGTGGTACATCAACGGAGAACTGATCCAGTACACGGTGTCGGGTTCGTCGCTCAATGCCTTCCATCGTTACGTGATTTCGAACGGCGTTCCCTCCGACCACTGGGCCACGCAGTTCCAGTGGGCGGCCACGGCCGACCACATGTATCGCCTGGCGTTGGAACAGAACGACGTCAACTGCCAGGCCATCGCGCTGACGATGCGCGCCTTCTGCATGGCGCACTGCACCGACGGTTTCGGCGACGTCCCCTTTACGGAGGCGTTTCAGGGACGCGACGGCCTCGCCCAGCCGCTGTTCGATACGCAGCGGTCGATTTACGAACGGCTCTACGAGGATTTGGAGTTGGCCAACAGCCTCTACGATGTTTCGAAATCGCTCAAATCGCCTTCGCGCGACCTGCTTTACGGCGGCGACATGGCCAAATGGAAGCGGTTCACCAATTCGCTGCACCTGCGGCTGCTGATGCGCTGCATCAACCGCGACGGGGAGTTGGGCATATCGGAACGTATCCGTTCGCTCGTTTCGCAGCCGACGCTCTATCCGCTGTTCGAGAGCAATGACGATAATGCCACGCTCTTCTATACGGGTGTCGTGCCTTTCGTCAACTATTTCAAGAATACCACCTACGAGAATTTCACCACCTACGGCCGTCGGGCCTCCGCATCGTTCGTAGACCGCATGGCTGCCATCGGCGATCCGCGGCTGTCGATCTATTTCGTGCGCCGCGGCGACGCATGGGGCGGCTATCCGAGCGGCGAACCGGTCGACGAGACGACTACGACCGAGAACGTGGCCAATCTCAACTGGGAGGTGCTGGCGCAGAGTACGTCGCCTTTTTCGGTGATGCGCTACGACGAAGTGCTTTTTCTGCTTGCGGAAGCCGCGCAGCGCGGCGTGATTGCGGGCGTCGGGGCCGAGGAGTATTACGAAGCGGCGATCCGCGCTTCGATCGGTTACTGGCACGGCGTCGATACGTCGGGCGCCGAGTTGCCCGAAAGCGTGATCGAGGCCTATCTGCAAAATGTCGCCTACGACGGGACGTTGCGCTGTATCATCGAACAGAAATACATCGCCCTGTTCTGGTGCGGTATGGAGGCGTGGAACGAGTATCGCCGCACCGGATATCCGGAGCTGACGATCGGGTCGGCGACGAGCAACGACCATATTCTGCCCACGCGTTTCGAATATCCGGTCAACACCTCCACGACCAACCCGGTGAATTATGCACAGGCAGTCGCGCGTCTGGCCGAGTCGTGGCCCGGCGGCGGCGACAACATGCGCACGCCCGTGTGGTGGAGTTTGCAGGCGGCGCGACAATCCCAAAAACCTTGAAACGATGAAGACGATACACTATTTGCTCCTTGCCGCCGGCCTTTGCGTGCTGACGTCCGCCTGCGACGACGAGTCGTCCGAAGGGGCGCGTTTGACGTTCGAACCGGCGCTCGAATCGCTCGAATTTACGACCGAAGGAGGTTCGCAAACTTTTCTGCTCTACTCGAATGTCCCCGAATGGTCGATTCGTTGCCGTTACGGCGACGAGTGGATCGACGTGTGGCCCGCCGAGGGCGATTTCGACGGGCGTTTCTCGGTGACCGTCGACGAGAACGACCGTGCCGAGTTGCGCTACGACCATTTGGAGATCTATGCCGGCGGCGAACTGATGCGCACGCTCGAAGTGCGGCAGCAGGCGCCCGCGCCTGCGATTGCGACGAATTTTACCGAAAAACAGGTGGCGGCGTCTGCTGCTTCGTTCGACGTGTTGGTGACCTGCAACGCCGAATGGCGTGCCGAGGTGTCGCCGGAGGACGAGGCATGGCTCTCGCTGGGCGAACGTACCGCCACCCGGTTGAATGTCGTTTGCGCGGTCAACGACACGGGTGCATCGCGCGAGGGCGCGGTGCGGCTCTACATTCCCGGAACGGCGTGCGAAGTGTCGCTCGCCGTGAAACAGTCGAACAACTAAACAATGAGAACCGATTATGAAACGCTGTTATAAAATTGCCCTTTGCTGCCTCTTCGTCCTCTTGGGCGCGGTTGCCTGCACGGACGATCCCGTGCAGGAGGCTCTGTCCGACGACGGGCGTTTGGTTACGGGGTTCTGGATTGCGTCGCCGCTGCCGGTTCACGCCGGTCAGACATTGACGATGCTGGGAACGGGGTTCGCCGAAGGCGATGTCGTCCGTTTCGAGAGCGGAACCGGCAGCTTCGAAAGTCCGCTCGCACAAGTCTCCGAGAGCTTTGCCTGCACGACCGTTCCGGCCGGCATGGCTTCGGGCGGTTACGACCTGACACTGGTGCGAGGGGCGGCATCGCAACGTCTGGCGCGAGTGAACCTGCGCATAACGCTCGATCCGACACGGATTCCCGACCGCGAAGGGGCGACGATCAAGGGCGTCGTCTACTGCGGATTGGAACCTGTGGCCGGCGTGCGCGTGTCGGATGGTTTCGAGACCGCCGTGACCGATGCCGACGGTTACTATTGGCTCGCGTCCGACAAGCGGCAGGGGTATGTGTTCGTCTCGTTGCCGTCGGGTTACGAGGCCGAGAGCACCGACACGACCGCTCCGGCTTTCTGGGCGCCGCTCGCGGAGGCGGCGGATGTCTGCGAGCAGCACGATTTCGAGTTGCGCCGCGTCGATCAGTCGCGCCATGTGATGATCGTGGCCGCCGACCTTCATCTGGCCAACCGTCCCACGGCGACGGGCGACCTCCGGCAGTTCGCCGAGGGGTTTATCGCCGAGACGACGGCCTTCGCTTCGGCACAGAGCGTGCCTACCTATCTGATGGTGTTGGGCGACATGACGTGGGACGAGTTCTGGTACTCCAATCTTTACAGCCTGAGCAACTACCGCACCACGATGCAGGGGTATCCCGTGCCGATCTACCACACGATGGGCAACCACGACAACGATCCCTATTTCGCCGGTGATTTCGCCGCCGAAGCGGCCTACCGCAAGGCGTTGGGTCCGACCTATTACTCGTTCGACGTGGGCGAAGTGCACTACGTCATGCTCGACAACACGGTTTACATCAATACGGGCGGCACCGAAGGTTCGATGGGCAAACGCAACTACCACTCCTATGTGACCGACCAGCAACTGGCATGGCTGCGCGACGATCTGGCGGCCTTGCGCGACAAGTCGCAGCCCGTGGTCGTGGGGATGCACTGTCCGGCGATGAACAACTACAACGCGGCGTTCGAGAATAGGGAGAGTTTCAATCCCGCGGGGAAAACGCAGGAGTTGTTCGATTGTTTCAAAGGATTCTCGGACGTCCACTTTCTGACGGGACATACCCATTACAATGCCAATATGGAGCGGGGAGCGATTTTCGAACACAATGTCGCCGCCGTCTGCGAGACGTGGTGGTGGGCCGGCAAACTGTCGGGCGTCGGGGTTTGCAAGGACGGGTCGCCGGCCGGTTACGCCGTTTACGAGGCCGATGGCCGCGAGCTGAACTGGTACTACAAGGGTGTCGGTCAGGATCGCGACAAGCAGTTCCGCACCTACGACATGAACAAGGTGCGTGAATTCTACACGCCGGCCGTGATCGAGATTCTCTCGCAATGGCCGCGGCGTGCGGACGACGGTGCGGGCGACGACTATTTCGACGTGGCCGACAATACGGTCTTCATCAATGTCTGGAACTGGGATTCGCAGTGGACGCTCCGCGTGACGGAGAACGGCCGCGAGTTGCCCGTCGAACGGGTGTGGCATCGTGATCCGCTGCATACGATCTGTCTGGACTATGCGCGGATTCTGAACGGGCTCGATCCAGTCAACGACTGGGAGTCGCTGCGTCACTCGCACATGTTCCGTGTCGTGGCTTCGTCGCCGCGCACATCGTTGCATGTCGAGGCGACCGACCGTTTCGGCCGCCGTTACGAGGAGACGATGCGCCGCCCCAAGGAGTTTACTGCGGATATGAACTGATAAAGCGAAGAGACGATGAAAAATAATCCATTTCTATCTATTCTCATCCCGCTTTGGGGAGTTGTCTCCTTGCTGGCGGGGTGTGCCGACGGCGGCGATGCGGTGAGCCTGTTGCAGGTCAGCGCCGCGAGGGTCGAGGTCGGAAAGAACGGACTGACCGCCGACGGCCGCATCCCGTCGATCGAGGTCGAGTCCGACGGTTACTGGCGCGTGTTCGCGGAGTCCTCCGCCGCGTGGGTGCGGACCGATCCTTCGGCTGCTTCGGGGAGCTGTACGGTGACGTTGAGCGTGGAGGCCAACGACGGCCCGGCCCGGACGGCCGTGCTGCGGATCGGCTGCGGCGACGGTACGACGCAAGAGGTCGAGGTGCGTCAGGAGGGCGCCGGCTCCCGCTTGCGCTACTATGAAGATTCGTTCGGCGCCGGTGCCGACGAGGCCGTCGCACCCTCCGATTACGAGGATTTCCGCATCGCGGGCTGCGGTGCGCTCGAAACGGTCTACGGGGCCGAACGGGCGACGGTGGCCGCCGACGCTCCTTCGACGGGATACGAAGGTGCGAGCGGCGGCGGGAATATCGTCCTGGCTGCGGGCGGATTCTTTACGCTGGGACCGGTCGATGTGAAGGGTGCGCTCGATCTGCGCTTCTCGACGGGGCTCTATCTGCCTTCGGCCGAAGCGGCCGGAAGCGTGCGGTTGCAGGCCAGCCGCAATGCGACGCAATGGATCGACGTGCCGTTCGCGGTCGCGCCGGAGGCAGGGTGGAGTTGTCCGATGACCGCTTTCTACATTGCCGAAGACGTGACGCAGCTCTGGTTCCGGCTCTCGACCGGGGCCGATGGCGTGCGGATCGACGATCCGGCACTCGTCGAGGGAGAGGAAGCCGAGGGAGAATTGCTCGAACTGGGCGGGGAGCTGGCTGCACCGGAGGGGCTCGAATGCGCGATCGCCGAACGGTCGCTCACCTTCTCGTGGGATGCCGTGCGCAACGCCAAGAGCTACGATTACGAACTGTATACGAAACAGGGCGTGCGGGTGGCCGAAGGGTCGACGCCGCTGACGACGGCCGCCGTCGAGGGGTTGGAGATGGGTACGACCTATCGTTTCTCGGTGCGTGCCGTACCTGCCGAAGGGACGATTTACAGTGCGTCGGAGGCCGCCGAGTTGGAGGCGACGACCGTCGGGCTGTTGCCCGATCCCGAGGTGCGTCTGCTGCGCAAGACGCACGGGATGCTGGTCTTCGAGTGGACGAAGGATCCGTATACGACGACCTACGGCCGCCGCTACAATTTCGTGTTGGTCGACCGCGACAGCGTGGTCGTCCGTCAGCAGAGTCGGGTGAATTACGCCAGCAACGCTACCTACAACCTCTCTTACGTCTACAACCGGCAGGCGTTCGGCGGATTGCAGCCCTCGACCGATTACAGATTCTATGTGCAGTATGTTTCGGATTCCGAGCAATACAGGGATTCGAATTGGGTCTGCTGCGAGGCGACGACCGATCCGCGGCCGCAGTTGCCGATCGGTTGCCTGCTTTACAAGGATTTCGAAGAGGCGTGGTTCGGCGGCAGCGCCATCGATGTGGCGTGGGGGCAGCACCCGTCGGGCAATCAGCTCGATCTGGATTACGATGCCGAGGAGAGCATCGAACTCTATGTGGTCTACCCGATTCGTTGTATGGAGGACAGTTTCAATACGGCCAAACTGCCCGAACAGTATCGTCGCAAATATTGGAGCGGCTGGGATTGGAGCGATATCGGTGAAAAAGATATCGCCAGAAAGTCGAATACGGGACTGTTCCTGATCTGCGGGGCCGTGAAGTTCGGCAGCGGTTCGGCCTACGGCCGTATGACCACGCCGGCGCTGGGGCAGTACGGTCTGAGCGGAGTTTCGGATATCGTCGTCTCGTTCAAGGCTTGTCCCTACACCGAACCGAATCTGACCACGGGTAATCTGATGGTTTCCCCCTATATTCTCTGCGGCGCGACCTTCAATATCTCGATCTGGGCGGGTGCAGGTACGTTCGAGAACGGTTCGACCGAGATGACGCTCACCAATCTCACCCCCGATCAGACCGATGCCCAGGGCAACGGACATTATTCGTGGACGGAGCATTCGGTGCGGATCAAGGGTGCCGATTCGCATACTCGCGTCTCCATCTCGACCGTTGCGCAGAAAGGCTACTATCGCATGTGGTTCGATGATCTGATGATCGTGCGCGACGACGGCGGTCAGAGCGAAGGATCGTCGGGCTCGGGTTCGGGCGGCGATTACGGCGACGGCGGGGACGGATTCGATACGGAGGGTTCCGCCTCCTCGGGCGGTTCGGCCGGAGGGGGATCCTATGGCGACGGCGGCGACGGGTTTGATACGGGCGGCACTCCGGGCGGCTCGGCTTCGGGCGGCGATTACGGCAACGGAGGCGACGGTTTCTGAAAATAAAATCAAAGTATGAATCGTAAAAAAACAGATAAGGAAATGATACGTGAAATGATGTGTTTGCTGGCCCTTGCGGGAGTGATGGCCGGTTGTACGAACGACGGAAGTTCGGAGTTGCAGCGCCCGGAGACGACGATCCGGCTCACGGCGGAGTTGCAGCAGGGGTCGCGTACGGTACTCGGCGACGACGGCCTGAAAGTGCTGTGGGAGAATCAGGATCGGTTGGGCGTATTTTCGGACAAGGGCGATGCCAACGTTTCGTTCCTGCTTTCGGAAGGAGCCGGAGAGTCGGTGGGACGCTTCGAGGGGGCGCTCTCGAAGGGAGCTGTCCCGCAGTACGTCTATTATCCCTATTCGGCCGACGCGGGAACGTCGACCGCGACGCTGGCCGTGACCGTCGACGCGGAACAGACACAAAACGGTACGACGGCATCGATCGGCGCCAATGATTTCAAGATCGGTTCCTACGATGCCGCGCAGAAGCGTTTTTCGCTTCGCAACAAGTTGTCTCTGCTGGCTTTTACGGTCGATGATCTGACGGGCAGCGAGTTGTTCGGCCAGCCGCTCGACCGGATCGTTCTTGCGGTGGACAACCGCGATCTGTCGGGTGATTTTACTGCCGATCTGACCGATCCGGAGGCGGCGCTTACGCCGGTGTCGGCAAGTGCGGAATCGACGCTTTCGTTTTCCGACAAGCCCGTGCTGGAAAAACCGGTCTCCGGCTGGCTGCTGGTCAATCCCGTCGTCGAGGAAGGGGACCCGATGACCGTGACGCTCTATGCCGGTTCGAAGAAGGCAACGCTGCGGGTCAGGGCCTCCAAACGTTATGAAGCGGGGGTGCGTTATACGATGCCGTTGGATGTCAACGAATTGGTAGCCGACGGCAGCATGACGGTCGAGACGCTCTCCGAAGAGCTTCCCGCACCCGGGATCAAGGTGTTCCGCAAGACGCACGGCATGATCGTAGCCGAGTTCGAGCAGTCGGTGGACACCTATGAAACGCAGGGGCGGACGTTCAATATCCGTCTGTTGGAGGGCGACAAGGTGCTGCGGTCGTATGACAAATACAGTTTCAAATACGGAGGCAAGAACGGAACGATCTACTCTTATCTCTACAACCGGTTCGCTTTCGGAGGTTTGAAGGCTGCGACGTCGTATACGATTCGCGTACAGGCCGTTTCGACCGATGCCGCGCGCTTCGAAGACTCCGCGTGGACCGACATCTCCGTGACGACCGACGCTGCACCCGTTCTCGGCGACAAGGTGTTGCTGTATAAGGATTTCGAGGATGCACGTTACGGAGGGTCGTCGATCGATAACGCATGGGCGCATAAGGTCAAGGGGACGCAGGCTTCGATCGACTATACCGAAGAGTCGGTCGAGGATGCGTTGCCCGTGTCGGTCTGCCATCCGATGGGATGTATGGAGGATGCGTTCGGCACGAAGCAGCACGCTTCGTATCGTGCGGTGCACTGGTCGGATTATGCGTGGTCGGCCGACAAGGCGGACAATACGGGTCTCTTTCCCGTCTGCGGTGCGTTGAAATTCGGTTCCGCCTCCGCGATCGGCAAGTTGACTACGCCGACATTGGCGTCGCTCGGCGTCGATGCGCCGGCGAATGTCGTGCTGTCGTTCAATGCCGCGCCTTATTATGAGCCCAATCTGGCTACCGGCAAGTTCGAGACGGCTCCCAATCAGGGGTCGGGAACGACCGTCGTGGTGACCGTCAACGGCGACGGAACCTTCGACGACGGCACGCAGACGCAGACGCTCCGGAATCGTACGCCTGTCGAAACGGGCGCCGATGCCAAAGGGTATATGGAGTATACGCTCCATACGCTTCGTGTGACGGGCGCGACGGGCGCGACGACCTTTACGATCGCTACGTCGCTCGACGGAACGGGAGCCGTGACGGGATCGAACTCCTGCCGGATGTGGTTCGACGATTTGCGCATCGAGCGGGAATAGGCCCTGAGAAATCCGAAAAAAGCAGCCGTCCTTGATAAGGATGAGTGTTTTTTAGGAACGGGGAGGTAAAAAGTGTAAAACGCAGATAATCAAGATGTATAAAATCTGCCTTTTGCACGAATTTCAGGCAGAAAAGCCTGAAAAAGCAGAATTCGACGGGAGTTTCGTTACCAAATCGTAACCCCGTCGAATTGCTTTATAATAGCATATATGCGACTGAATTACAATTTCTTGCGCAAATATACGTAATTCTTGAGAACTCAACAACCGATACCTTTGTCACATTAAAAATTGTTGAGTTATGAAAAGTACGTTCAAAGTTCTGTTTTATCTAAAAAAGGATAAAATCTCGAAAGACGGGAAAGTTCCGGTCATGGGGCGCATCACGGTCAATGGCACGCAAGCCGGTTTCAGTTGCAAATTGAATATCGACCCGGCGCTATGGGATGAGAAAACCAATTATCTGAAATCGCAACGAAATACGCTTTCGCGCGAAATTCACCAGATGCTTGAAAACATCAAGGCTCAAATCACCAAACATTATCAGTCGATCAGTGACCGTGATGCGTATGTCACGGCCAATAAGGTCAAGAATGCTTACCATGGTTTCGGCGACCGATATAAAACGCTTATCGCAGCTTTCGACTACCACGCCGATTCTATAAAAGCGAGAATCGGACGTGACAGAGCGCAACGTACTTACGATAGGCTGATGGAAGAACGCCGTTGCCTGATGCGGTATCTGGTTCTGAAAAAACTGGAAGATGTGACTTTGAAGGAGTTGGATGTTACGTTCATCGAAAGATATTACGCATGGATGCTCTCAGACGGACATTGCGGCAAGACAACGGCTTTCAAACGCACCCAGACGTTGAAGTGTGTTTTATATGTAGCCGTTGAGCAAGGCTGGATAGACCGTCATCCCTTTCTGGCGTTCAAATGTGCTCCGGATTATAAGCCCCGCATGTTCCTGTCCGACGAAGAAATACAACGGCTTATGAATATAGAATTGCGTTATCATCGGCAGCGGGCCGTGCGGGATATGTTTATTTTCTGTTGTTTCACCGGACTGGCTTATATAGATCTGAAGAATCTGACTTACGATCATATCGTAACAACTCCGACGGGAGAACAATATATCTATAATCGCCGTCAGAAGACCGGTACGCCTTATCACATCATGTTGCTGCCCATTGCGCAAGAGCTTATCGAACGATATAGGGGGTATCCGGGTAAAATCGACGAAACGCGGGTCTTTCCCGTGAAAGATCGGAAAAGTATGTGTACAACGATAAAACGTATTGCCCAAAAATGCGGCATTACCAAAAACCTATCGACGCACATCGGTCGGCATACATTCGGAACGACGGTCACGTTAGAGAAAGGAGTACCTATCGAAACCGTTTCGGAAATGCTCGGACATAAGCAGATTACGACGACTCAAATCTACGCCAAATTAACCGCCAACAAGATGAAGGAAGACGTACGTCTTCTTACGCAGCGCATCGGCAATCTGTATGAACTCACACAGCCTACGACCCGGCTGCTTTCCAAAGAGGCTTAACCCTAAACGAACGGCGACCAGATCAGTCTGGTCGCCGTTCGTTTACTTATTCCAGGGCCGGAAGTCGCGGTAGTTTTTCTTCAGCACCTCGAAGATACCGGATTCGGGATAGAGGATTTTCCCGCCGAGCGTCGTATAGGGAATCGCTTTCGTATCCCGCAAGGTCTGCAACGTCCGTTTGCACACATGGAAGCGTCTGCAAATCTCATCTCCGGTCAGATAATGCTCCTGACCGATCGTCGGCCGCAAATGTTTCATGGCCGTTTCGATCTCGCGCGTGGTTTGCACCATCCAATCCGTCAGTTCCTTGAACTCTTCGGATCGCTTCGTAATAATGTCCGACATACTATCTGCGGATCAGAGCTTCGCGGATGACGCGTTCGACGTCGGTCTCCCGGTAATAGAATTTGGAACCTATCGTGGAATACGGAATGATTCCCCGATCGCGGTAATTCTGCAAAGCCCGCTGCGAGATGTGCAGCGCCTCGCATACTTCCTGCGTGCTGAGCCATTTCTCCCGTGTGGGCGGAGCTACCTTACGATACAATTCCGTTACGGCGACCGACAGGCCGCACAGACGCCTTCTCAGTTCCAGATAGGCATCGTGTTCCATCATGGTTACTTCCATAAGTCGAATGTTTTATGAATTAGTATTTAGTATAATTTAAGCACCGGCATCGGATGCCGTCGTGTTTCATTTCGTCGTTTCAAATCCGGTGCACACAGCCGGATTTGCCGTCGTGCCGAAAAGTAATCCTCCGTCAGCATCAGCTTTTCTGCTTCCGGCGTAAAGAGCATTACGCCTTTCATCACCGCATAATACGCCTCGTCATTCGCCACGACATGACGGGGCTGTAACTTCAGACGAGTCAATTCCGGCAATAATTTCCGCATGTATAGTTCATCGGGCCGCTTCGCTTCTTCCGTCGTCGCATGGAAGGATGCTTCCGGAGGCAGATCGTATTGCAGATAGAACAGGTTTTCGAGCGCCCGTCCGGGTGTTGTCTTTTTCAACTCTTCGGAGATGTGATGCCTGAAACCCTCTTCGCCGTTCGTTCCGACAGCGAAACGTACGGCATGCAGCGTTCAGTCGAGCGTCAGGTAAATACTTCGTATCCGGTCTTCCCGCATATTCGTTACATTTTTATTGCGGCACGTTTGCCGCTGACAGGACGGGAATGCCGCAGCCTGCGTTTCGTTTCCCGCTTTTTGGTTACGGTGCCCGTTCCGGGCAGGGAAACATGCTGTTTCGCATCCGGCGATGACTCTTTGTATTCCGTCAGGAATCTCCCGTTCTGAATGTTGTATTCCGTGCGAAGAATACCCGCTGCGATTTCACGGGCCTGCTGCTGCAAGGCACCGTACCCGAAGTCGTGCGTCGATTGCCGGTTTCCCATACGCGCCCGGTCGCAATCCCGGAGTTTCGACGCCACCTCGGAGAAGAACTCCCGATGTCTGAAACGATGCAACCCGTCGTCGGCTACAGATGCGGCGTACCCGTTTTCCGCGATATACAACAGCGTTGCGAGATCGTGATTGCCTGACGATACCTGTGTCCGGTTCCCGGCAACGAACCTCTCGAAGTCCTCGTAGCACGGCGATATGGAATATGCTGCCGAACATACGCCTTCCGAAAGTACCGATGTCGGAATCCACTTCTCCACGGTAAAACTGTATCGGGATCTCTCCAGTCCCGGATACTCGCTTTTCAGATCGCTTTTCACGAATTTGTCGATACACTTGTCCGCCATCGCGGCGATTCGGGGCGGCAAATGTTTCAATTCATAGATTTTCAGCGTATCTGCATCAGTCCGCATTCCGAAGAAACGATCCGTCATGTATTGCATATAGCAGTACATGGCCCGCCGGCCCTTGGGCGTATCGCTGAAGAGATAAGTTCCCTGTGAAGAGGTTACAGCCCGATAGAGCGGTGCATCGTCGGGCGCCGTACGGGCACAATGCATCGTAAATCTCCGGTATTCGGAATCGCGCATCAGCTGTTCCCGCCGCCCTGCCGGAGAGAGGGGCGAAAGACCTTTCGAGAGTGCGAAAGCCGCATCCCGGAGCGAAACGGCCGGCTCGGGGTGTATATCCTGCCGGATAAAAGCCGGAGCCAGCTTCCCGTAAAAATATTCGTTCGTCGTACCCCGGCGGGACGGAATCATTCTGTTGTCGGGAAAGGTCAGATGCAGCAGCGTGTGGTCGGGAACGACCGATGAACGGGAGCAGGCGGCAACCTGTTCGCGTATATAATCTTCGAAAGACTGACGTCCGTTTTCTCGGACGGCGATACGCACGGCCTGCATCTGCGGATTCATCGTAACGAAAACACTCGCCGGAACCTTGCGCCTCATGAGGCGGTCTAAAAAATCTGCGATTCGGGACATGAACGGTAAATTTCAGAGGATTTTACAAGACAGAATCGGAAATAATATCTATTCCCTGACACAACGCACCAGCCCTTTGCCTTTTCCGCCTTCGAAGTTCGTCCACCCGCTGTTGATCTCGAATTTGAAATAGACGGTCGGATACGGCGTAGCGGATGTCGGTTCGGACGCCGCTCCGGTCAGCATGACGGCAACGCCGTCACGATCCAGCCGAAAATCGTCGTTCCCGACCGGTACGGGATAAAACGTCCCCTTCGTATCTCCCCTGAAGCGCTGGAACCAATAGCCGTTGTCGAACGCTCCGACCACATATGGTTCTCCGGGAAAAACGTAATTCTCGAAAGCCGTCCATGTATAACGGCTCGGCAGCCGGTACCCTTCGGGACAGGGGCCATACACGCTTTTCGCACTCGCCCAACCGTAAGTGTCCACAGGCGCGGGATCGCCCCAAAGGGCATTGTCGTAATAGGTATAAAGTTTGGCGTACCACCCCGTATAGACATACGTCGTCGGGTGCCGGGTCATATAGGTCAGATCGTATGTTTTGGCTTCGGATCCGTTCGAGGTGTAGATTGTCGGCCAATGGTTTATGAACCGATCCTTACGTCCTGCGGCGTTGTAGACCTCGTTCGACGTAAAGGGATCTTTGCGCCCCCATGTGTAGACCAGTCCGTAGCGGGTTTTCAAATCCGTACCGATGGCTCCCAGATTCCGATCCATGACAAGGAACTGTTCGCCCGCTCGGTTCGTATACCGGTCGTCCTGCGGCCGATCGTTGGGCAGGCACCATATATGCCAGCTCCAGAGAATCGTCCCGCCAGCATCGTACACCGCGACGAGCGCATTGCCCCGCTGACCGTTCGTGCGCACCGTAAGACGGTTGTCCGCAAGCGTGAATCCCGTCACGATCTTGTTGTCCTGCCACAGCAGCCCGGCGGATGCCGGAGCGTATTCATCGCCCGCCTCGATTCCCAGATAGGCGTAATTGCGGCTGCGAGACGTGCGATACGGGGTAACATCGAACGTAACCTGATCGCCGGTGCAGATATGGCAGTTCGCCGTTCCGTAATACAGACCGTCGTAGACGAGAACCCGGTTGTCGATCTCATTTTCGCCCCTGATAACAAGCTCCAGATTATGCCACGTGTTTCGGCGGACATTGAAATCCGACGTGTTATTTTCACCCGGATAAACGATGTATTCGACAAGGGCTTTGTCCGCACTCCGTTCCGCGAGAATCCGCAGGTAGGTGGCACAGGCCGGAGCATTTTCAGGGCACTTGTCCTTCTGGTCGGTGATCGTGTCTACCGAGCCCTGCAAGTTCTCGAAAAGATACGCTGTACCCGCGGTTCTCCGTTCATTGCCGACAGGCATCGCCTCGCCGTCATAGTAGTTCGCCTCGACCGTCGAAGAAATACTGCCCGAATCGAAGGGACGTATCGTCAGCGGCAGATTGCAGAACTGCACAGAGCGAAGACGGAGCGACGGTGCGACGGCGTCGGCGACCTCGATGGTATAGGCGATCTTCGCCGCACTGCGCGTTACGCGAAGCGATGAGGGGGTACACCGGCCAGCGCCATCGACCGCCAATGTTCCCCGATCCGTCATCGGGATAGCGTCCGAAGACTCCATCACGTCTACCGCTGTTTCGTAAAACTGGATCTTGAACGCATTTTTATCTCCCAGATCCTGTCCGGCGTTCGCAATCGCATAACTCCGATAATTGCCGGGAAGGACGTTGAACACCAGCGGCGAGGAAACGGAGGGGAAATAAAAATGATATTCTGTATCTCCGTACAGATACAAATTCACATCCCGAATGCAATTTTCATCCATTGCGCGGGTGGCGGCCTGCTGCTCGGTCGTCAGATGCAGTTCGACCCTGACGGGCGATTGTTTTTCGGGCGCCCGAGCCGGTATCTCTACCGCTTCGGTGCAGGCTGCGAGCATCGAAAGCATGCCCGGGAGCCAAATCAACAGTTTTTTCATCGTGACAGCGGTTAAAATTCGGGGGTTGCGATTTCCTTATCCCAGCCGGGAATGTCGATCGTATCGGCTTCGATCACCGGGCAGCGGATAATTTCCACCTCTTCATGTTCGTAGACATGGCAGCCTGTAAATAGCGATGCGATAAGCGCGACCGCCGTTGTTGCAAGAAAGCCGTACGCGACGGCATATTTGATTTTCAGTCTGTTCATAAGTTCGATTGTTAAGTTCGTTTTTTTCGGTATTCCTCATAATCCACGGAGTGGAACAGCGGTTTGCGATTGCACCAGTAGGCCAGCCGCCATTGCTCCCACGAGGGTTTCCCCTCGTGTTCGAAATCCCGGTACGGCTGCGCGAAAGGCTGACACCCCAACGCTTTCAGCTCCCGGATACGTCCGAGCGCATCTTCGGTGTCATCCCTTATCAGCACATAGAAAAATAGTCTCCGGGCCGGAACGCCGTGCTTACGGAGGAGTTCTATGGCTTTATGAACGTCGTCCTGCATGGCACGGCTGTCGTAGGCCATGCGCAGAAAACGTATCCATTTGACCCGTGCGAGCAGCGCAGCGATCTCCGGTGTGCGGGCGATACGCCGGGCATCGAGTCCTTGGTTGAAATCTACCCGGATATCCATGCGGACGATCTTCTCGATCTGCATAAGTCCCCACTCCGAAGCCAAGACATTGTTGTCGAGCAGTACAGCATGCTTATGCCCGTCGAGAAACTCTTCGTTGTCAGCGTGTGCCCGGACTTCACCTTCCTTATGGGGCACGACGCACCACGAACAGCGGTTCACGCATCCGCGCGTCAGAAACCCATAGGCTTCCTTGACCCCATAAAGCGAGTAATCCGGGCATATATGTTCGATCTCTTCGGGAAGAATCGTCGCATAGTCCCTGTAACCCGTCCCGGCACGCACGACCTCGCAGTCGTAGCGATCCGTACAATCGCGCGAAAAGGTAAAGACCTTCGACATATAGACCTTGTCATAACGCCTCGCCGCGGGATCGGCGAACTCCACCGTATCGCCCCGGCGCTTGTGCCATGCCGAAAGTTTCATCAGCGCAAGGTTCGGGAAGTTGTGCCCGTCCACATCCACCAGTCCGATCCGCATGACTATTGTTTTAAGAGTTCAGCAATCTCCGGATCGAGATTGCCCCGATACTCCATACGTCCGTCCAAGCGGCATGCTTCGAGGAAATGCTCCCGGCCTTCCGCTTTGCGTCCCAGCCGCGAGCAGGCGATGGCCCGCAGATATTCCGTCACGGCATCCTTGGGCATCGCGGCCAACAGCTCCATCGCCCGCTCGTTATGATCCAGCGACAGATGCGCCACGACGGTATTACGGTCGTTGTAGTCGTTGAGAATATAGAGCGCCTTGGCGTATTTGCGTTTTTGCAACAGCTCCACACCACGGGTATAGGTGGTATCCAACTCCGTGGTGTGAATCGTATCCTTTACCATCCCTTTGCGGCGCAGGTTGTAGCGGAAATTCACGGCCCGCAGTTGCGGGTAGATCACCGAACGGATATAGGCATACTCTTTCGGGAACCGCAGCCGGATGGCCTGCTCCCTGCGGTCGGGATTCTTCTCCGCGGCGATCAGCTCCAGAATAGCGTCACGGTTTATAATCTCCCGGTCGGTTCGGATGCGGTTCGTCAATTCCGCCCAGTCTTCGGCTACCCACTGCACCGAAAGCATCGTGTCAATGCTTTTGCCGTATCGGCGGACAAGATAGCGTTTGAGCGCCGCGGCCCTTCCTTGCGAGAGCCGGTCGTTGAAGGCATAGGCTCCCTCCGGAGACGATGCCGCCGTCAGCGTGATGGTATCGACCCAAAATTCCTGCTGTTCGACGATCTGCCGCATCAGGCCGGTGATCTTGTCCAGCTGCCGCCAGTTGTCGCCCAGCGTATCGACCACACGGGTATCGCCCACGAAGAACTGAATGTAATTGCGGTCTTCGACCGTCAGATACTTATCGACGATTCGGATGCGGTAACGCGGCACGGTATCGACAAAGGAGAGCATCGAGGATACGATGTAGCTCAACGTATCGGACGGCGGCAGACGGTAGGCGCTGTCGTCCACGGCCAAGACCTGCCCCTGAAGCGTTACCAGCATCTTTTTCGAGGTCTCGTCGGTCTTCACTTCCTGTGAGTAATAGTACGTGACGGTGCTTCGGCTTTCGACCAGCGAGTCGAGCCGAACATCCTCCGGGTAGGGAAACTTCACGAAGCGGTTGAAGGCCGCCTCGCGCCCCACGGTATCGGGTCGGAAGCGCTCGATATAGGTTTCGTACTGCCAGTAGTCGCGTTCCTGCAGGAGTGAGAAGCGTCCGCCGCGGATCACCAGATCTTCGAGCGGCACGGATTCGTCGGGCTTGTGAAGTATCGGTGTGATTACGACGCTGCGGCTCTTGCCCAATAGTTCTTTGGGCAGCGTCACGATGAAATCCAGTACGACACGACCGTTGCGTTCGGGAATAGACCGCATCTTCGCCACGACCGTCACCTGCTCGATCTGAAGCGCCATGACACGCTCGCCGTCGGCAAGCGTATCGACGGGTGCAAGAAAGAACGTGTTGCTGTCACGCTGCAACTTCACGACCTGCGGGCGGTAGTCCTGCTGCCGCTCCTGCCGTTCGGCGCGGGTAAGCTGCGAGAGCGAGGCTGTCATCTGCTGCCGCTGAAGCCGTCCGGCCACCGAACAGCCGAACATCATCCACAGGCAGCAGCCGAGAATTGCTCCGGCAGTTATGATTTTTCGATTCTCCATTCTTAAAACAGATAGCTGAATGAAACTTCCAGTTTTGTCGGCGCCAGCGTCCAGCGGCGGTAATGGTAGATGTATTCATCCTCCCAGTCCGAGACGGTCGGGTCGCGGCGCGTATCCCGGGTGTGGTACAGCCCGACACCGGCTTCTAAGGCCACGTTCCAGCGTTTCGAGAGCATCCACGCATATCCGTAGCTGACGCCAAGACCGTAGGCATGCCCCTTATAGCGCCGTGTCCGGCTTCCGAGGTCGTAGCCGACATAAGTGAGGTGCTGCCCGAGAAAATGCCCGACGAAGGATTCATAGAACCAATAGCGGCCGCCGAGTTGCACGGCATGGAAGTTCATCGAGAGGGATGCGGTATTTACCGGATTCCAATAGCCGGACAGCTCCAGCGACCAGTTGTCCGTCAGGGCCGTTTCGGCCCCGACGTTCAGCGTCGCACTGCATGCCGCAAGGGCGTTGGCTCTTACGGCGAAGATCTGTGCCGCAGCCTTGCGGGGTGCTCCCCACAAAGCCGCGGTCAGCAGCATGAACAGAATGATTCCTTGTTTTTTCATTGGAAGACGATTCGTTATTCTTTGATACATCGCACGGGATTGGCCTGACAGCGCAGTTCGCTCGTCGTGCGGCGTGTTCCTGCCAGATAGATCGAGGTGCAGGATACGCCGTCAAAGAACGACGCTCCGTAGTCGAAGTTCCAGAAGTAAGGCGTATTGGTATAGACCTGTCCGTATGTCCCGGCACCGGAGTAGCTGTCGCCGTCGAACGTCCCGCCCGCGGGATAGCGCACTGTTTTCGTCCCGCTGTATACGATATTCACGCAGTACGGAAGCTGTGTTTGCGACATGGCGATCCCTTCGAAGTCGCAGGCGTCGGGAACCCGCCATCCGGGAGGACAGGGATCGTAGATGGTCTTACGGCAGACCTTGCTCACGTCGTATCCCTGTTCGGTGGTGTTTCCCCAAAGGTTGTGATGACTCCGGAAGAGCCAGTCCAAAACATCCTCTTCGGGCTCGTCGACTTCATAGTCGGCCTTATGGATAAAGGTCGTGGGATGCTGTGTCGCCCATTCCACGCTCATAACCTCCCGTGCGTCATAATCTTCGGGACGGATCGTTCCGTATGCGTGGCCGTCATGATAGATGAATGAGGCGGGTCTGGCATTGTTCGTAAACGAGGCCGGATACGGGAACGGGTCCTTGCGGCCCCACTGGTAGTAGAGTCCGCAGGCCGTGACTTTCGTATAGTCGGTTTCGACGGCCCCCAGATTCCGATCCATGAAGATGTCTCCGGAGCTGTATTTCTGCGATGACGACTCCGGATCGTAGTTTGCAACCCAGATGTGCCACGACCAAACGCATTCGCCCCCGACGTTGAACAGGCCGATCAGCGCGTTCCCCTGCTGCGTCCCGGTGCGAAAGCGGATGCGGCTGCCGTCATAGCCCAGCGAGGAGATCACGCTGTTGGCCTGTGTTCCAGTCTCCCAGATCAACCGTGCATAGGCTCCCGAAAGCCGCTGCGGCGTGATATTGAGCGTCGCGCAGCCGTTGCCCTGCACCGTGGCATCGAACGAATAGTCGCGTAAAAGCTCCGGCGCGATGTAACAGTTAGCGGTATTGAGCGCGTCGAGTTGTATTTCGCCGGGCATGAATACGGGGTATATATGCCGAAGCGGTCCGAGTGGAACGTACTCATAGGTCTCCTCGTTCGAAAGCAGATGATCGTACCCCGCATCGGAGTACCAGCCGTCGAACGTATAGCCTGCGTCGGGAACGGCCGTGAGCGTGCAATTTTCCATGCAGAGTGCCACAGTCCGTACTCCCGGACCTTCGGATTCGGTTTCGACATGGAGCGCACCCTCGACCCGAACGCTTCCTCCGCCATCGGTATGGATGATGGCGGCGTTGGCCATGCGGTGCGAGAAGTCGTAACGTTGCGTGAAGCCGAGGGCGTCGGTCAGTGTGATACGGTAAGAGAGGAGCGAATTGCCGGCCGTGTAAACCGGCGTGTAATACTCCATTTCGTAAATGTTCTCGCCGGTGGAATCGTACAGATCGAAATCATGTACGGCGCCCTTGTCTCCGTAATTGAAGGTAAAACAGTCCAGATCACCTGAAAGGACTTCCAGCCGTCCGCGTGTCGGGGCTGTCCCGTCGGGACTGTCCACATCGATATAGAGGTAGCGCGTGCCGTCCAAAAGGCAGTAGCCTCCGTAGTTGTAATCGTCGAAATCATCCCGGACATGCAGCGTATAGGATGAAATGCGGGTATCGACCTCGCTGTCGCCCAGGATCGAGATGTTGAACCGGTAGTGTACGTTCGCCCGGACGTTGAAATCCGAAGTGTTGTTTCCTCCGAGATAAATATAATAAGCCAATACTTTCGACCCGCGCACGGCGCGGATCAGAAGATACGAGGCATTCGCGGGGGCATTCTCCGGGTTCTTCTGCTTTTGGTCGGTAATCGTAGCGACGACGCCTTGCATATTGGGCAGCAGATAGCAGTCGCCCGCGGCCTGCTGTCCGGAAAGTTCCACCTCCGGACAGTCCGTATAATCATCGGAATCATCCGACGGTGCGGCTGCCATATCGAACACGGATACCGAGCGCGGTACGGAAAGCAACTGCACAGATCGCAGTTCGATATCCGCAGGTTTGACGGAAATGTTATAAGAAACTTTTGCCACGCAACGTCGGACCTCGACAGTAGGCAGTGTCAGGATGCCGCCGGGCGAAGGGCTTATCGTAACGTCGCTTTCATAGGACATCGGCAGGACATCGTATTCGTCGGCATGCGCAACAATGAAATCTTCCCATGCCGGGTTTTCACCCAAATCACAGCCCTGATTGGCGACAACGCGCATCCGGTATCCGCCCGGCAGGCACTCGAAACGCAACGTCGCAGAGGTTTGGTAACGGTGCAGGACGCTCTCACCATTGTCGTTGTAAAGATAGAAATTCAAGTCGCGGATGGCGTATTCATCCGCAGAGCGGGTTACGGTCATCAGAGGATCGGGACGAACCGCCATTTCGACCCGAACTTTCGTCGGGCGGCAGCAATCCGCCTCATCCTCGTAGATGCAGCTGCACAGAATGCTCAGCGGAAGCAATAAGATATAAAGAAATCGTTTCATCGTTCGTCAAGAAAAAGGGTCCCGCCCGAAAGACAGAGCGGAACCCGGTGCAACAATTCGGATTATGCTCCGAGATCGACATTCTGCGTTACGGGAGTCTCCCAGTCGGCGACGGTGATTGTCACGGTGCAATCCTGACCTACGAGACCCGTGATATTGGCCGCGACACGGTAGTAGCCGTTTCGGAGAATCT
>ERZ827440.875-NODE-875-length-37666-cov-7.045492_pt1 | contig 37666 bp, 32 predicted proteins | sample MGYA00519774_ERZ827440 | MGnify/ENA primary metagenome ERZ827440 (study PRJEB31778, sample SAMEA3449302) | human gut metagenome | biome: human gut; feature: human-associated habitat; material: faeces | place: United Kingdom | collected 2010/2012 ... | reverse complement strand
TCTTTTTGGTTTATTATTGCTTTTTCCATAATAAAACATTCTCCTTCCTTTTTTTTCTTAAGTTTTTTTCACTTTTTACTTTATTCTTTTGCTATTATCTGCTAAATTAAAAATAATATACCTTTATTTTTATAAAACAGCACATTTAATATAGAATATTAATTTTTCAAAGTTCTATTATTTTTAATATAGCTAATAATTTGCTATTTAATTATACTTTAAGCATATATTTTTTGCAATAGTTTTTATGCTATTAGTTTGTTTTGTTTATTTGCTGAGAGCATATAAATTATTCTGTTAATGTTCCATTAGGTGTATTTGTTATTACCAAAACATCTTCTTCTTTACCATTTTCAGCATTTATATATACTAAAAATTCTCTCTCATCTACTTTTCCTTTAAACTCATAACACAATATTTCTGTTTTCCATTCTGTTGGAATCACTGCCATACCTTCACTTGTAATTTCTAAGTTTTTATTCAAATTCTTTTTTGCTTCTTCTTTTGTTATTTTTACATTCGTTATATCTCGTTTTTGATGATTATTCAAATATCCTGTTGATTCTAATCCTAGGATTTCTCCATTATCTAGTGCTACTTTTACTTTTATTAAATCAGGATACATTACCACATTGTCTTGGTTATAAGCATAATTTATTGTTACTATTCCATCTTGTTTTAAATAATATGTTTCTTTCATATTACTAAATCCTTTTGATTCTAAATACTGTTTTCCTTTTTCATCTGCCTGCTCTTGAGTAATTGATTCTGTATTTACATCTCTATTAGCATTCATTGAAATTACATGTCCACCTTTTTTAGATATTGATATATTTACAGTTTCATCGTTATTTTTCTTTATTGAAAAACCATAATTTGAAATTGTTGCATTTTCAAAATATCCCAAATTAGATGTTTCTTTTATATTTTCTATTCCTATAAAATTCTCTGCTATTTCTTTAGCTTGGTCTTCATCTATGTCGTCACCTGTTAAACCCTTAGGCTCTGCGTTTGTTAAATGTTCAGAAAATGCACCATCATATATTAATCCTGAATATTCATGAAAATTTTTTTCTAAATTGCTAAAACTTTCTTTAGATATATTGTCTACTTGTTGAGCAAATGCTACTGTTCCTTTTTTTGTTAATTCTCCCCATGAGAATCTACCAGTATTCAAATCATCTGATAACTGATTTAGCGTATTTTCTAGTTCTTGACTATATGTGTGTAATTCTTTTAAATTATTAAAATCTTCATCTGATAAACTTTCATTATAAATATTTTTTCTTGATAAACTATAACTATAATCACTTACCTGATTTAAAAATTTTTCTGTATTTTCAAGCTCTTGACTCTCTATTGGTAATCTACTTAAATATGCTTGAGCCAAATTTGCCTCTCTCCACAAATTTGTTAATGTTTCAGCTCCATGTTCAGGTGTTGATGATATTAATGATTTTGCTAAATATGTTTCAACATTTTGTACATAATCAACTAATTCAAAAAATGCTGCATTATAGCTATTTTCAGATGCTTGTCTATACTCTCTTTGTTTTTTATATAAAATAAAGCCTAAAATCGCAACAACAATTAAAAGACCTACAATAATACTAAACATGTGACCTTTTTTTAACCTATTTTTCCAATCTATTAATTTGTTCATTTTAACTCAATCCCTTTCAAATATAAATTTAAAACTGTTATCCACAATCTATTCAAAAATTGTGAATAACTATTTGCAAAATCTATGTTTTCCAATAACTTTAACTAATGGTCTTGACCATATCCACTTATTAGTAGCTGTATTTGGATTAAAATAATAAATACATCCACCTGTTGGATCCCATCCATTCATCGCATCTCTTGCTGCTTTATACACACTAGAATTTTCTGCAATAGGTACATTTATTTGACCATCACTAACAGCTGTAAATGCTCCAGACTGATATATTACACCTGAAACAGTATTAGGAAATTGTGAACTTTTAACCCTGTTTAAAATAACTGCTCCAACTGCTACTTGTCCTTCATAAGGCTCGCCTCTGGCCTCTCCGTTAATAGCTCTTGCCATTAATTGTATATCAGATGTACTAGAACCTGCTGCTAAACTCACGTCATTTGTTACATTATTATTTAATATAATAATTGTAACTACTAATATAATTAAAAAAATAAATACAATTAATATTTTTAATATTCTTTTCAAACTATCACCTTTTTCTAATTTACATTTAAAATTTAATTTATTTTATTTTGTATTTTTTTAATTAAAAATATTCCATTTTTTGAAATTTTTTAATTTATATGATAAAATGCTGGCATATCAAAAATATAAAAGAAAGAATATGTTTATAAAATCTTATAAACTATTGTACGAGGATGACTCAATTATGAAAATTTTAATTTTTTATGCATCATATGGTGGTGGTCACTTAAATGCTGCAAAATCAATAAATGATTACATAATTAGCAACTACCCAAATTATGATGTAGAATTAATAGATTGTATGAAATATGTAAATAAAACTATAGAAAAGCTTACAACTGCCGCATATAGAGAAATGGCAAAAAAAGCACCTTGGGCATGGGGAAAAATTTATTCAGATTCTCAAAAAGGACCATTAGCACATTTATCTTCTAGATCAAATAAAATTATGGCTATAAAATTATTACGTTTATTGCGTGAAAAACAACCAGATGTCATAATTTCTACACATCCATTTGGAAGTCAAATGTGTAGTTATTTAAAAAGAAAAAATAAAATAACTGCAAAAATTGCAACAATAATGACAGACTTTTCACCTCATGACCAATGGCTTGTAGGACATAAGTTTACAGATTATTTCTTTGTTGCAAATGACAAAATGAAAAATTATTTAATTAGCAAGGGAATTACTGAAAATAAAATATCTGCAACTGGAATTCCAATATCTAACAGATTTTTGAAAACATATAATAAAAAGGAAATTTTAGATACTTATAATTTATCAGAAGATAAATTTACTGTACTATTTTTTGGTGGTGGAGAATTTGGACTTGGAAAAACAAAAACAGCTGAAATTTTTGAATCTTTTGTTCAAGAAAGTTTAAAAGAAAAAATTCAAATAATTGCAATTGCTGGAAAAAATCCAAAAATGAAAGCTAGTTTTAAAGAGATTGTATCCAAATATTCTGTAAATACTACTACAACTAATACAACTGATACAACTGATACAACTGATATTACAAACAATGTTAAAATTTTAGAATTTACAAATCAAGTTCCAGAATTAATGAGCATATCTGATTTAGTTGTAACAAAACCCGGTGGACTTACTACATCTGAAAGTTTAGCTTCACACTTGCCAATGCTTATTATTAATCCAATACCTGGTCAAGAAGAAGAAAACGCTGAATTTTTAGAAGATAAAGGAATTGCTATATGGCTTAGAAAAAATGATGATAGTAAATTAATAATTGAAAATTTATTAGCAGATAACCAAAAATTAAATTTAATGAAAGAAAATACTAAATTATTAGCAAGACCTCATTCAACTGAAACTATCTGTAAAATGATTTTGGGGACGGAGCAAAAAATCATTTAATAAAAACACATAAAAAATATCCTAATGTATAAATTATACACTAGGATATTTTTATTTTAAAATCAGTTTGAAAAATCAAGATGATTTTTTGCTCCGTCCCCAAAATCATATCTCTCTTCTGCCTTCTAATGCTTTTGTTAGTGTTATTTCATCTGTGTACTCTAAGTCTCCTCCAACAGGTATTCCATGTGCTATTCTTGTTACCTTTACACCTAAAGGTTTTATAAGTTTTGACAAATACATAGCTGTCGCTTCACCTTCAACTCTAGGGTTTGTTGCTAAAATAACTTCTTTTACTTCTCCCCCCATAAGTCTAGTTAGCAATTCTTTTATTTTTATATCATCAGGACCCACACCATTCATTGGTGAAATTGATCCATGTAATACATGATAAACACCTTTAAATTCATGTGTTTTTTCCATTGCAACTATATCTCTTACATCTTCAACCACACAAATAATACTTTGGTCTCTCTTAGGATTTCCGCAAATTGAACAAGGGTCTGTATCTGAAATGTTGAAACATTTACTACAATATTTTAAGTTCTTTTTAGCATTTGTAATTGCAGAAATAAACTCATTTGTTTCTTCTTCTGAACAATTTAATATATAAAATGCAAGCCTTGCAGCTGTTTTATGCCCTATGCTTGGTAGTCTTTCAAAACTTTCTATTAATTTTTCTATTGATGGTGAATATAGTGACATTTTTTATAACCCCAATCCTGGTATATTGTATTTTCCTAATGATGCAGCTTGTGCAGAATCTACTTGTCTTAATGCCTCATTTACACATGTTAAAACTAAGTCTTCTAACATTTCTACATCTTCTGGGTCTACTACTTCTGGTTTTATTTTTATTTCTTTTATTGTTTTATCTCCTGTAACTTTAACATTTACAGCTCCTCCGCCTGCTGAAGCCTCAAATTCTTTTGTTGCTAATTCTGCTTGAGATTTTTCCATATCTGCTTGCATTTTTTTAGCTTCTTTCATTAAATTATTTAGATTCATTCCTCCGAATCCTCCCATTCCTCCTGGGAATCCTCCTCTTTTTGCCATTTTTAAATCCTCCTCTATTTTATTTTTCTAATTTTCATTTTTAATTTTCTTATGCCTTCACATGATAAAATCTAAAAATCCTTTAATTTTTATTCAATCACATTAAATGGAATATCTGAGTCATTTGCAAATTGTTGCAAACTCTCTTCTTGTGATATTTGATTTACTTGTGTATCATTAGAAATATATTTTATATCCATTGGTTTTCCACAAGCCATAGATACCATTTTTGAAATCTCCCTAACATTTTCTGGTTTTTCTAACACTGTTTTTCCAAAAGCTGTCATACCATTTTTAAACTCAATTCCAACTGTCATATCATTTATTTCTTTTGCTTGTGTATTTATTAAATTTGTATATAAAACTATTTTTCCATTTTGTTTTAAATCAGTTAAAATCTCTGGCCAATATTGTTTAGCATCACTTGAATAATTTCTAGTTTCCATTTTTTTAGCTGTATTAGTATTTGCTCTTCTAGTTTGAGTGGCCTGTGTACCTCCTGCCATTGTTGCTCTTGGGCTGAAATTATTTGGTGCACTTGTTGTTCTTGCTTGTTGTGCATTTGCTCCCATTACAGCAGAATTTTGAACAACTCCAATTTTTCCTGATTTTAAATATTTTTCTATTTTTTCAACTCTTTCTTCTAAGCCTTTATTTTCTGTTTTTTCTTTATTACATAATTTAATCATTCCAGCTTGGAAAATTATTGTTTTTTGAGTTGACCATTTTATATCATTTTCTAATTCTGATAATTCATAAACCATATTTATTAAATCTTGTTTAGAAATGTTTTTAGAAATTTCTTCAATATTAGCAATTTCCTCTTCACTATATAAATCAAGTTTTTGAGACGCTTTATATACTAAAAGGTCTTTAGTATATTTTATCATTTCCCATAATAAATTGTTAATATCTTTTCCTTCATTTAAAACAATATCAACATTTTTTAATGTATTATCAACATCATATTTAAATAAACTATCAATTATATTATGAACATATGTAATCTTAGGAATTCCAACTAAATCTTTGATTTTGTCCTCATCAATTTTGTTTTCCCCATCCTGAATACATCTTTCTAAAATTGAAAGCGCATCTCTCATTGCGCCTTCTGCTAGGACAGCAATAATATTCATTGCTTCTTTTGTTATTTCTATCCCGCTTTGTTCACATACAATATTTAGCCTTTTTATAATATTTTCATTTGATATTCTTTTAAAATCAAATCTTTGACATCTTGATAAAATAGTTGCTGGTAATTTTTGTGGTTCTGTTGTTGCTAAAATAAATTTAACATGTTCAGGTGGTTCTTCCAATGTCTTTAATAATGCATTAAAAGCCCCTGTTGATAACATATGAACCTCGTCTATTATATATACCCTGTATTTTGCTTTTGTAGGTAAAAAGTTTACTTCTTCGCGTATACTTCTAATATCTTCTACACTGTTGTTAGATGCAGCATCCATTTCTACTATATCTGTTAATGAGCCATTTATAGCACCTTTACAAATTTCACATTCATTGCAAGGCTCTCCATCTTGAGGATTTAAGCAGTTTATTGCTCTTGCTAAAATTTTAGCTGCTGACGTTTTTCCTGTTCCTCTTCCCCCATTAAATAAATATGCATGCCCTACTCTACCTGCCACTATTTGGTTTCTCAAAGTTCTTGTTATATGTTCTTGACCTACAATCTCTGAAAAAGTTATTGGTCTAAATTTTCTATAAAGAGCTGTGTACCCCATATTTCTCACATCCTTTATATTTTAAAAAATGGTAGGCACTTAATCTCTCTATGGAAAGCATCCCACATAAAGATAGACTACTTATTGCTGCTTCCTTCCGGACCTGACAAGATTCATAGGTCTTTATTGGTATACTCTCCATACAAAGATTAAATACATACCATCCGTATTATATAATGAAATATAAGATTAATCAAGTAAAAAATTAATTTTTCATATATTTTTATTGCCTTTAAATTTCTATAAATAATTACAAAAATCTATTACTAATTTTTTGTTCTTTTAAAAATAATATTACTTACATCTGTTATTTCTTGTGAAGTTGTTCCATTTTCCACAACACCATTAACTGGTAAATCAAATGACATATTTGCTTTATACTCTTTTCCTGACTCTGTTACTATTGTAAAATCAAAACTAATCTTTCCCTTTAAATCTTCTTCATTTACATTTGCTTTTTTTAATAGCTCATTATGGTTAATAACTTCGTCATTTGATGTGTATTCTGCAACTTTGTCATTTGCATATCTAAAAACTACTATTCCACCTTGGTTGGCAATTTCTAGATTTTTCAAATTTGATTCTAATGTTCCTTTATATTCTATGTTTTGTATCAAATTTTCTTCTGTATTTGCAAATGTTCCACCTTGTTCTGCTTTATTAGGTCTGTAAAAATTAATAGTTCCAATTTCTTTATTTTTTTGTACATTTATATTATCAATTAAAATATGATTAATTGCCTCTTTATCTGTATATGACTTGTTCTTTTCTATGTAAATATATATGTCATTATTTTGATTGATATCAAATGCCCATCTATTTTCTCCTGAGTCTTTATCTGTACTTTCAGATGAACTTATTAATGTTACTTTTGTAATATTAAAAGGCATATCTTTTTCACCTTCTACTTGATATTGAATTATTATAATTCCAAAAGCACATAAAATTACTGTTACTATAATTATTATCATAATAATATGAAACATTTTTGTGTTTGTTAATTGCTTAATTTTATCTATCATTTATAGGATTTTCTCCTTTCATTTTTCAATTTTAATATGCTACATATTATATCTTATTTTCACCTTTTTGTAAATTTTTCTTATATTTCCTTAGCATTTTAAAAAAATCTTTTAGTATATTTTCACATTCTTCCTGCATTACACCTTTTTCCACTTCGACTTTATGATTAAATTTATAATCTTCAAATAAATTTAAAACAGATCCTGCTGCTCCTGTTTTTTCGTCTAATGCACCTATATATACTTTTTTTATACGTGAATTAATTATTGCTCCTGCACACATTGAGCATGGCTCTAAGGTTATATACATTTCACAATCTAGCAATCTCCAGCTTTCTAATTTTTTGCTTGCTTTTTGTATTGCCAAAATTTCTGCGTGTTTAGTTGTGTCTGTTTTTGTTTCTTTTAAATTATGTGCTTTTGCAATTATTTTTCCGTCTTTTACAATTACTGCCCCAACTGGTACTTCTAGTTTTTCATATGCCTTTTTTGCCTCTTTTAGAGCTTGTTTCATAAATTTGTTTTTTTCTTCCATAATATGTTCCTTTATAATATTTGTGTGCTGTAATTATATATCATTTGATACTATTTGTAAATATTTTCATCATACTAAAAGATTCCCTTATGTTGTTGTGTCAATGATGTGAAACAAAAATATATTTATTAAAATTTATTATATCATATTGATATTCAAGTTCAATTATATTATAATAGGTACAGTTTTTGAATCTATAGCTCAGCAGGATAGAGCAGTCGCCTCCTAAGCGACCGATGGGGGTTCGAGTCCCTCTAGGTTCACCATAAAAAACATTACTATGTTAATATTAGTAATGTTTTTTTATTAACAATAAAATTTAACTTCATTTACTTCATAAAAACTTTTCCATTCAGATATAATATAAAAAAAGTTATATCTTATTGCTTTTAATATTTTCTATATTTCAATTTTCCTACCAACATTTTATCTTTTTGCGACTGTAGACGAAAAAACTTTTTACTCCTTGACAACGTCTGCTATAATAGTAATAGCAATTTTTATAAAAAGGGAGTAACTTATGCAAAAAATTCTAAGTTCAATGAGAAAAGCAATAGAAAAATATAATATGATACAAGAAGGCGATAAAATTGCAGTATGTTTATCTGGAGGAAAAGATTCAATTACATTATTATATGCATTAAAAGCATTACAAAGATTTTACCCAAAACACTTTGATTTAATCGCTATTAGTATAAATCCTGGATTCGAGCATTTTGATGTAGAACTTTTACAAAAGACTTGTGATGATGTCCAAGTTCCTTTATTTATGGAAAATACTAATGCTAAAGAAATAGTATTTGATTTAAGAAAAGAAAAAAATCCTTGTTCATTATGTGCTAATTTACGTAGAGGTGCAATAAACTCTATCGCCATACGTGAAGGATGTAACAAAATAGCATTAGGGCATAATCAAGATGATGTTTTAGAAACATTTTTATTAAATTTATTTTACACTGGAAGCATTGGAACTTTCGCACCTGTAAGTTACATGGATAGATCTAAAATAACTCTAATTAGACCTTTAGTGTTTACACCTGAAAAAGAAAATAGAAGATTTGTACGAAAAAATAATTTAACTGTTATGGCTAAAGTTTGTCCAATGGACGGAACTTCTAAGAGGGAAGATATGAGACAATTAATGTTTTCTTTAAGTAAAAACATCCCTATGATTAGGGCTAACTTGTTTGGAGCAATTTTAAGAAATTTACCTGAGTGGAAATGATTTTGGGGACGGAGCAAAAAATCATTTTATGTAATTGTATAGTATCGAAATTTTTAAATAAAAGCTGGGAATATATTATTATTTTGAAATACCGCGTAAGCGACCAAACGAACTTTGCGAGTGCGATTGGAGCAACCTGTAAAAATTCCAATAATAAGGTTGCGACATGCAAGGTATAAAAAATAATAATATATTCCCAGCTTTTTGTTAATATTTTAATATCATGATTTTTTGCTCCGTCCCCAAAATCATTTTACAATTGCTACCATTGCTTCTTTTAATGCTTCTAATTTTTTAGCAGCATCTTCATCAGATGTTCCTTTTACACCCATATATAGTTTTATTTTAGGTTCTGTTCCTGATGGACGTACACAACACCAATTGTTATCTTCTAACGCATAATATAATACATTTGATTTTGGTAATCCTGTTTTTGATTCTTCTCCTGTTACCATATCTTTAACATAATCTTTTTCTACATCTTTAAATGTTAAGACTTTATATTCACCGATTTTTTCTACAGGTGTATTTCTCATATTAGTCATCATTTCTTTAATTTTTTCTGCTCCTTCAGCACCTTCCATTACGATTGATACTTGAGCTTCTTTATAATATCCATATTTTTTATAAATATCTTCCATGGCATCCCATAATGTTTTTCCTTTTGAAGCATAATAGCAGGCTGCCTCACATAAAGCCATTACTGCTGCAATTCCGTCTTTATCTCTTGCATAATCTCCAATTAGACAGCCATAACTTTCTTCAAATCCAAATACATATTTCATACCATTTTTTTCTTCTTCTTGTCTCATTATTCTACCTATATTTTTGAATCCTGTTAAAACCTCAATACATTCAAGGTTATAATATTTTGCAATTGCTTTTGCTAAATCTGATGATACTATTGTTGTTATAAACATTCCATCTTCTGGTAATATTCCTTTTTCTTTCATTTGTTCAATTCTATATTCTGCAATTAGTAAAGCTGACATATTTCCTGTATATTCCATATATTCGCCAGTTTTAGCATCTTTAGCAAATATTCCTAATCTGTCTGCATCTGGATCTGTTGCTAAAACTACATCTGCATCTTCTTTTTTAGCTAATTCCAATGCTAATTTAAATGCAGCTTTATCTTCTGGGTTAGGATAACTAACTGTTGGGAATTCTCCATCTGGATCTTTTTGTTCTGGAACTACATATACATTTTCCATTCCAATTTCTTTAAATAATCTTCCTGCAATTGTGTTTCCTGTTCCATGTAATGGAGTGTAAACAACTTTTAATTTCTTACCTTGTTCTTTTACTATTTCAGGATTTAATATTTTACTTTTTAATACAGAAATATATTCGTCATCCATTTCTGTTCCAATTACATTAAATAATCCCTTTTCAATTGCTTCTTCTTTTGATATTTCTTTTATTTCTGAAAAACTTTCTACTGCTCTTACTTTTGCAATTATTTCTTTATCTCTTGGTTCAACTATTTGAGCTCCATCATCCCAATATACTTTGTATCCATTATATTTTGGTGGATTATGACTTGCTGTAATCATTACACCTGCTGTACATTTTAATTTTCTTACTGTGAATGATAATTCTGGTACAGGTCTTAAGTTTTCAAATAGATATGTTTTTATTCCATTAGCATTTAAAATTAATGCTGTTAATAAACTAAATTCTTTTGACATTCTTCTTGAGTCATAACTAATTGCAACACCTTTATCTTGTGTTCCTTGTTCTAATATATAATTTGCAAGTCCTTGTGTTGCTTTTCCTACTGTATATTTATTCATTCTATTTGTTCCAGCTCCTATTACACCTCTTAGTCCAGCTGTTCCAAATTCTAGTTCTTTATAAAATCTGTCTTCAATTTCTTTTTCGTCATCTTTTATTGCTATTAATTCTTTTTTAGTTTCTTCATCAAATTCTGGGCTTTCACACCATTTTTTGTATTCTTCTAAATAATTCATTTGAATCCCTCCTTATATTATTGCATAATATCATAAATGCTTGTATATGTAAATACTTTAACATTTTTAACATTATTTAAAAAGCACACTTTTTGTATTTTTCATACTTTTAGTGTGCTTTATTTTTTAGATCATTTTTATCTATTATAAATTATAAAATTTCTTATACAATTCTCTTGCTGTTTTTGGGCAGTCTACACCTGCTGTATCAGCATTTTTAACTGGTGCAAATTCTTCTTCTCTTTTTACTCTTAGAACTGCCATTTCATCAACTTCTCCAAATGCATCAAATAAAAATGCTTCAAATTTATATGCATTAGGTGAATCTGGCTCTACCAAATTTCCATCTTTGTCAATATATTTAGCTTTTTTAAAAGCAACATGATATGGTAATGGATTTGCACCCATTCTTTCAACTGCATCTACACTAAATAAATTGCACAATATATGTGATTCCCCATATAATAATTCACCATCTTTATCTCTTGCTTCTGCCATATCCTCTGTAATTTCTGTATATTCTATTACATTTGGTTTTCCATTTCTTTTACAAAATACACCAACTTTTTCTTGTGGATTAGCTTTTACAACAGATTTACAAGCAACTGTTACTTGTTGGTCAATTGCAACTCCCATAAGCACTGGGTCTACCATTTTAACAAGACAATTGTCTACACCACCTATGAATACCCATTTTACTCCTAATTCTTTCATTTTTTTAGTCATTCCAGTTTTTACTAAAGATTCATAGATTCCGCCATGACCATCTGCTGCTAGTTTAATTAACCCATCTTCTCCAATTAATATTTTTCCTTCTGTATCCATCATAGGTAATTCACCTTGAATAAAGAAAAATATATTTTTATCTTTTTGATATCCAAAATATTTATGTTTTTCAAAAAATTCTATAGTTGCTTTATTATTTTCCCTGCTTGTCATTATAAACCAAGGAATTGTTACCCCATATTTTTTGGCTTCTTCTTTTATTCCATCACTTAATAATTCAAATAGTGATTTGTGAGAATCTAGCCCTATATCATATGTTCCTTTTGGTCCATTATGTCCAAGTCTAGTTCCTTGTCCACCTGCCATTGTTACAACTGCAAGTTCTCCTTCTTTTATTGCTTTTTTACCAATATTTTCATAATATTTATATTTATCACCTAATTTAAATTTATCCAAATAATCAATTGGTGTAATTTCATCTTTAGTATTCTTTTTTTCCTTTTTTGTACTATCATATAAACTTGTAACAAGTTCAAAATTAATCCCTTTTATTTCTTTTAATAATTCTTTTTTATGAGCTTCATCTAAATTTTCAAAATTATTTAGAAGATGTTCTTGTCCATATTTTTTTAAAACTGCTTTTATTTCTCCTAATTCTTTTTCCATAATCTTTCTCCTTAAAATAGATTTTATAACATATTATATATATACTATTTTTAGGAAAAATTCAATGGTTTATACTATAAATTTTCTATTTTTGTTTCTCCTGATGTATTTAATATATTATTATAACTTCCCATAACACTTGTTAAATTGCTTTCTATCTCATTTATATCATAGCAATCAATAATTTTTGCATTTGAATTATTTTCAACCCATTTTTCTATATTTTTATTAATATTTTTTATATAATTTTCCTTTCCTTTTATAAATATTATTGTATTTTTATTTTCTTCCATATTTCTTTTAATTTGTTTGAATTTTTTTAGATCATCATGATTCCAATTTATTTTTGATAGATTTTCTTTTTTTTCTTCTTTTAAATTTATTTTTGATATTAAAACTTTCATTGTATCTTCTAAATCATTTTCTGTTAATACAATTATTTCTTTATTTGATTCTAAATTTTTTTCTATAAATGGTAAACTAATCATTTCAAAATGATAATCACTTGCATAAAATGCACACGTTTTTTCTTTGGTTTTTTCGCTCATTAAAAACTCTCTCCCTTTCGTTTTCCTATACGGATCCTCAGTTTTTACCATTTCTGGTTTCTGGTAAATTTTACCATTTGTTTTCAAATATGTCAATAATATTTCAAATATATTTCAAAAAAGTCATCGACATTTTTTGCTGTATGCATAAATTTTTCAAAATTGGAAATACTTAAATTAAAGAATTTTTTTACAAAAAAGTTTTATGGAGGTAACATATGAAAAATTTATTAAATCTGTTTAAAAAACCTAAAATTAAAATGATACTTATTTTGACAATATTATTATTTGCCTATACTACTGTATGTGCAATTTCATATGCACAAAACATATCTACAGATATAGCTAATAGTGTTTTTAGATTACATGTTATTGCAAACAGTGATTCTACTGAAGATCAAAATTTAAAATATAAAGTACGTGACAATTTACTTTCTTATATGAATGAACTTTGTAAAAATTGTTCATCTAAACAAGAATCAATAAATATTGCTAAACAACATGAAAATGATTTTAAAGAAATTGCATTAAACACTATTCATGATAATGGTTATTTTTATGATGTTAATGTACAAATAGGAAATTTTGAATTTCCAACAAAATATTATGGTGATATTTCTTTACCTGCTGGATATTATGATGCACTAAGAGTTGAAATTGGTGAAGCTAAAGGGCAAAATTGGTGGTGTGTAATGTTTCCTCCACTATGTTTTGTAGATATTAGTTCAGGCGTAGTTCCAGAAGAATCAAAAGAACAATTAGAAAGCTCTTTATCTGAAGAAGAATTTGCTCTAGTTTCTGATAAATCTGATTCTACTATACAATTTAAATTTAAAATATTAGAATTATTTAATAAATCAAATATTTCTACTGCAAAAAATAATTAGCTATTTACATGCTATAACATAAATTTAAAAAGAGTTTAACTTTGGTTTTCCCAATATTAAACTCTTTTTTATTATTCTTCTACTTTTAATTTTCCTATTTCTTTAGAGCATTCTTCACAAATTAATTTATCATGATATGCTACTAAATGTTTTGTATTACCACAGAAAATACAATTTGGTTGAAACTTCTTTAATACTATTTTTTCTCCTTCTACATATATTTCTATTGGATCTTTCTCAGCTATGTTAAACTGATTTCTTATTTCTATTGGAACAACAACTCTTCCAAGTTCGTCCATTCTTCTTATTATTCCTGTAGATTTCATAATTAAAATCCCTCCTTAAAAAGTTAAACATTTGCAATCAATAAATTATATACATATTTTACCATAAAAATATTTTACGGTCAATTATATTGGTATAAAAAGTTATTGTTGCAAATAAAATCATAATGGTGATAAATATGTTAAATATAGTTTGGCCATTTTTTATAATAATATCATTTTCTTTTGCTATTTTATCTGGAAATTTTGAAAATTTAAATTCTTCTATTTTTGAAGGAGCAAATGATGCAGTTACTCTTTCAATTAATCTTTTAGGCTCACTTTGCTTATGGAGTGGAATTATGCAAATTGCAAGTGATAGTAGTTTAGTTAAAAAACTTTCTAAATTATTATCTCCTATTTTAAATTTTTTGTTTCCTAGTTTAATTACTAATAATAAAATTAAAAAAGAAATATCTATGAATATTATTGCAAATATACTTGGGTTGGGAAATGCCGCTACTCCTTTAGGTTTAAAGGCCATGGAGTCAATGCAAAAAGAAAATCCTAAAAAAGATACACTTTCTAACCCAATGATGATGTTTATTGTTATAAACACTGCATCAATTCAACTTATACCTACAACTGTTATAGCTATTAGAAATTCACTAAATTCACAAAATCCAACTTCTATAATATTCCCCACATGGATTGCTACAATTTTAGCTGGTATTTCTGGAATATTTGTAACAAAACTTTTAATAAAATTTACTAATAAGGAGTAAATCTATGAATATAATTAATTTTTTTTCTAATATAGCTGTACCTTTTGTTATATTTTTTATTATTTTATATGGTATAAGTGAAAAAATAAAAGTTTTTGATGTTTTTTTAATAGGTTGCAAAGAAGGCATTAAAATAACTTTAAACATTTTGCCTACTTTGATTGGTCTATTTGTTGCAATTAATAGTTTACGTCATTCTGGTGCATTAGAATTTATAATAAATTTAGCTTCACCATTATTATCACTATTTAATTTTCCACCAGAAATTATGCCACTTGCCATTTTAAGGCCTATATCTGGAAGTGGCTCAATTGCTATTGCCACAGATATAATGAAAACTTTCGGTGTAGATAGTTTAATTGGAAATATTGCTTCTACTATTATGGGTTCAACAGAAACCACCTTATATACAATTGCTGTATATACAAGTTGTGTTAAAATTAAAAAAACAAGATTTATTTTGCTCGCAGCACTTACTGCAGACATTGTTGGCATCTGTTCTAGTATAATTCTTTGTCGAATTTTGTCGTAAAGTTTTTGTTGACAAATTTATTTTTACACTCTATAATACTTTACATATTATTCAAAAAGGACAAGTGTTTTATGTCTAAAATCTTATTATTTATTCTTATATTTTTTATAGTTCGATATTTCGTTATCAAAAAACTATCCAAAAAATTTTTAGAAAAGTTAAAAAATAAAAATTAAATTATTAATGTCTTTTAACTTGTAGAGAATTTTTTGTCAAAATGGTCGCCCCTGTTTTGTTTTTTCTCTACAATTAATTTATATATTATCTATGGTATGTTTCTTTATGTGATATTTTAAATCCTCTAAATATTTGCTCTAACAAAAACACACGTATTAATTGATGAGGAAATGTCATTTTAGAAAAACATATTTTAGAATCACACATATTTAATAATTCATTATTCATACCTAAAGTTCCACCTATTATAAAAGTTAAATTACTTTTTTCCATTGCCACATTTTCTATTTTTTCTGAAAATTCCTCAGATGTATATTGCTTACCTGTTAGATCTAATGCCATTACATATGAGTTTTTAGGTATATGTGCTATTATTTTTTTACATTCTTTTTCTTTAATTTCATTTTCTATGCTTTCATTTATTTTGTCTGGAACTTTTTCATCAGATAATTCTATAATATTTAATTTACAATATTTAGAAAGCCTTTTACTATATTCTGCTATTGCATCTTTAAGATATTTTTCTTTTAACTTTCCAACACAGATAACATTAATTGTCAACATTATAATACCTCTTCTTTGTATATTTAATAAAAGGTATTATTATATATTCAAAATAAACTATTTTAGAAAATATTATATATTTTCTTCTAAAACAACATGTTATTTAACAAATACATAATAATACCTTTTATCACTTAATTTATATCTCTATTATTTTGCTATGTGTATCTCTTGAAGCTACACTAAGTTTTAAATTGCTTCCATTATATTCTTTTGTTGTGATTAATTCATCTAAAACTGTTTGATATGCTAATTCTGGAAAATTGCTTTCCTTACTCAAATGTCCTAGCATTGCATTTTTTAATCCTGATTGTAATAAATATGATATAGTTTTTCCAGCCATTTCATTTGGTAAATGCCCTGTTGGACCAGCTATTCTTGATTTTAATACAAATGGATATGATGAACATTGCAATACTTTTGGGTCATAATTTGCTTCTAATAAAACAAATAAACTTTCTTCTAAACTTTTTAATATACTATTTGTCATATGACCTATATCTGTTGCTACACTTATTTTAGATTTATCCTTATAAACGCTAAATCCACAAGGATTTGCTGCATCATGTGGAATTGCAAAAGGTTTTATTAGTAAATCTCCAACTTCAAATTTGTCGTCTACTTTAAATAATTTAATATTTTTTTCTGCAATCTTGTCTCTTTGTGCAGGCATTGCATCAAGTGTTTCTTGATTTACAAACACAGGTAAATCGAATTTTTTAGAAATTGTTCCAAGTGATTGTACATGGTCCCTGTGTTCATGTGTCACTAAAATTCCATCTAATGTACTTGGATCAACATTTATATCTTGTAATGCTTGTTCTATTTTTTTACAGCTAACACCTGCATCAATTAGTATTTTGGTATTTTTAGACTCTACAAAAAGACTATTTCCACTACTTCCACTATATAAGCTACAAAAATTAAACATAATTTTAATCCTCTTCTGTTACTCTCTCTATCTTAGCACCTATTTTTCTAAATTTTTCTTCTATATTTTCATATCCACGATCAATATGTTGTAAATTATAAATTTCAGTTTCACCTTCTGCTACTGTTCCAGCAATTACTAATGCTGCTCCAGCTCTTAAATCTGTAGAATATACAGGTGCCCCTGATAATTTTTTTACACCTTCAAAAAATGCTGTTTTTCCTTGAGCTGTTATTTTAGCTCCCATTTTGTTTAATTCATCTGTATATTGGAATCTTGATTCCCATATACTTTCATTTATTACACTTGTACCATTTGCAATTGATAATACAACTCCCATTTGTGGTTGTAAATCTGTTGGAAATCCTGGATATGGCAATGTTTTTATATTAGCTTTATTAGGTCTTTTGTTACACCATACACGTATACTATCACCATTATCTTCTACATTTCCACCAACTTCTATAATCTTAGCAGTAATTGATTCTAAGTGTTTTGTAATACAATTTTTTAAAGTTATATCTCCTTTTGTTGCAACTGCTGCAAGCATAAATGTTCCAGCTTCTATTTGGTCTGGAACCACTGAATATGTAGCTCCTCCATGTAATTTTTCAACACCATTTATTTTTATTACATCTGTACCTGCACCACGAATGTCAGCTCCCATAGTATTTAAAAAGTTTGCAACATCAACTATATGTGGCTCTTTTGCAGCATTATCAATTACAGTTGTTCCTTTAGCTAAAACAGCTGCAAGCATAACATTTATTGTTGCTCCAACAGATACGATGTCCATATAAATAGGCGCTCCTTTTAATTGTTTTTTTGTTTTTGCATAAATAGTTCCTTTTTCTACTTTTACAGTTGCTCCTAATGCTTCAAAACCTTTTATATGTTGGTCTATTGGTCTTGCACCTAGTTTGCATCCACCTGGCATTCCAACTTCAACTTCGCCTTTTCTACTAAGCATTGCACCAATTATATAGTATGATGCTCTAAATTTACTTGTTAAATCTAATGGTGCTTTTGTTGTTGTTATATTTGTTGTATCAATTGTAATTGTATGTTCATCTTGCCATGTGATCTTTGCACCTAGTTTTTTTAATATCTCACATGATATTTTTATATCACTTATATTAGGTACATTTTCAATTGTGCATACTCCATCTATTAAAAGTGTAGCTGGTAATATTGCAACTGCTGCATTTTTTGCTCCACTTATTACTACTTCTCCCTTTAAACATGTTGGTCCTGTAACTACTAATTTTTCCAATAAAATTACCTCCAATTATATGGTATATATATTTTAAATCTTTATTCTTTATTTATGCACTAGATTCCCACAATAATTTCTGTGCAAAAATAGAGTGTATCAAAATACACTCTATCCTAAAACAATATAACATAAAGTTCAACGGTTTGCAACCATTTTCGCTTAAATAAAATACATATAAATTTCATTTTTATTAACATTTCTATCTTTTGCAATTTGTTTAATAATCTCTTTTTTATTCATCCCTTGACTTTCATATACTTTATAATGTTCTTCTAAAGTTAGTTCATTTAGCACATTTTCCTGCTCCTCTGGTTCTGGTAAAGAATCAATTATAATTATATATTCTCCTTTAGGTTCCTGAACTTTTTCATAAATTTCTTTAGCTGTTCCTCTAACAAATTCCTCATGAATTTTTGTTAATTCCCTAGCAATTGTTACATTTCTATCTGGCATATATGTGTTTAAATCTGATAAAGTATTTTTTAACTTATGTGGAGCTTCATATAAAATAATTGTTTTTCTTTCCTTTTGGATTTCCTCTAATTCTTTTTTTCTCAATTTTTTATTTATTGATAAAAATCCATAAAATACAAATTTTTTAGTATCTACACCTGCTGCCATTAGTGCTGTAATCGCTGCACAAGCACCTGGTATTGGTATTACTTCTATGTTTTCTTTTATTGCTTCTTTTACTATAACTTCACCTGGATCTGAAATAATTGGAGTTCCTGCATCTGAAATTAAAGCAATATTGTTTCCTTCTTTTATTTTTTCTAATATTTTTTCATATTTAACTTCTTCAGTATGTCTATAATAGCTAATTAATGGTTTAGATATCCCCAAGTGGTTTAGCAACTTTAATGAATGTCTTGTATCTTCTGCAACTATTATATCTGCTTCTTTTAGTGTGTTTATTGCTCTTAGTGTTATATCATTTAAATTTCCTATTGGTGTAGCAACTATATATAATTTACCTTTTTCCAATTTAATTACCATCCTTTCATAAAACTATTACACATTAATTAAATTTAAAAAATCCTTTTAATAATATTTTACGGTTACAGCAAAATATAATTTTTATTTATTATAAATTTTTAAAATCTCATTTGTATATTTCCCATCTTCATTATACACATACAAATTTTTTTCTACCTTTAAAAAACTATTCGCATTTTTTATACCTTTAATTAATATCAAATTAGGTTCTTTATTTTTATTTGGACTTACAAATTTCAATATTTTAGGCTCTATTTTGTACTTTCTCATAAGGCTTAAAATATCAACTAATCTTTCAGGTCTATGAACCATATAAAATTCGCCTTTATCTTTTAATAAATCTTTAGAAATACTAATAAAATCCTCTAAATTAGCAGTTATTTCGTGTCTTGAAATAAGTTTTGCTTCATTTTCATTTGTTATTCCGGTATTTTCTTTTTTATATGGTGGATTCGTAACTATAACATCAAAACTTTGCTTTTCATATATATTTTTTAAATCAATTATATTGGTATTTACAACTTCAAATCTGTCTTGTAAATTATTTAATTGACTACTTCTTTTAGCCATATTAGCAACATCTTGTTGGATTTCTATTCCTACTACTTTTTTTAGATTAGTTTTTCCACATAACAAAATAGGTATAATTCCCGTACCAGTCCCTAAGTCTAATACTGTACTATTATTTTTCATATTTTTTGCAAAATCAGATAATAATACACTATCCATTCCAAAACAAAATCCTTTTTCATTTTGGATTATTTTTAAACCTTTAAATTCTAAATCGTCTATTCTTTCATTTTCTTTTAACTCTACATCCACAAATATTACCTCATATTTTTTCATATCCAAATTTTTGCATTCTTTGTTCTTCTGCATTAGATAATTCTTTAAACCATTCGGCTAAACCAGAACTATCATTTTTTCTAATAAATTCAAAGTATTTTACTCTTTCGTCTTTACTAATTACAACAGGTGGTAAATCATTTTTTAATAATTCATAATTTAAAAGCAATCTTCCTGTTCTTCCATTTCCATCTTCAAAAGGATGTATTTTTTCAAACTCAATATGATATTTAGCAATTTTCAAAAATATATCTTCTATATCATTATTATAATTATAGACATAATAATTCATTAAATTTGGTACTTTTTCTGGCTCTGGTGGAATATAGTCACTTCCTTGTATAAATACCTGTACTTTTCCAAATCCACTTGTTTCCTTTATGTTCTTATTTATTGTTTCATTTAATTTTTTTATAAATCTTTCGTCAAATTCTCTTTTTTCCTGCAAATTTTCAAATACTATATTTAATGCCTCTTTATGATTAATTGCCTCATATATCTCCCTAGGCTCTTTTCCTTCTATTTTAAAGCTGTTATCATTATATAAAATTGCATATGTTTCTGCATATGTAAGTGTACTTCCTTCAATTGCATTTGAATGATATGTACTTCTTGTAACTAAATCTATCTTGCATTCCTTATTTTTTAAGACAAACTCTAAAATAGTCATTTTTTATCCTCATTTCTTGACTTTATATTCATTTACTAGTATAATAATTATAGAAAGATAAGCGACCACAGGATTGTGGCGTGTCATTAGATATTATTTAAAATTTAAAATACATCTCTAACGGCCAGACAGAGATGTGTTTTTTTCGTTGTCTAATTTTCTTATTGTAACAACTAAAGCTACAAATAAGGCAATAGCGACAACTGTTACCATTGCAAGTTCAACAAATAGTATGTATATACATAGTAAATAAACTTGTGTTAATAACATATGCATCGCCCCCTTTCATTAAGGAACGACACGCCACACTCTGCTTTGCTTATCTCATAAGAAGTATACTAACTTTTTTATCATAAATCAAGCGAACACAACAATTATTTTTTAAAATTTTCACTTAATATTTTTTCATAACATATAATATCTTAGTACAGTTATATTGATTATGAAAGGATAGGATTTTTATGAAACAAATTAAAGGAGGTAGACCTAAGCCACCTCCAAAAAAGAAGAAAAGTTTTAAATGTTATAAGGATAATACAATAAAATCACTGAATGAAGTTGAATGTTTTTTAAATAATTTACAAAGAGCCAATTGGTACATTAGACTTTTTAATTTATTTAAGTAGCTTTTCTAGTATATGTTCCACTGAACTCAGCATTTTCTGTTCCGTCTACTAGAAATTTTACTTTATTTATTTCTGTTAATTCTGTTAATGTATTTACAATACTATTAATCAAATTATCTTTGGATTTTTCATTTGTTTTATCATAATTTAAAATTTCAGCAGAAAAATCAACAGTTATACATTCGCCGTCAATTTTAGTTCCTAATAGTTTTGTATTCTCTGGAACTATTCTTTCCTGTTTTTCATTTTTAGGGCCTTCTATTAATAAATTTATTAATTTATCATATGGTGTGTTTACCATTTCTTTTATATCTACCATTCGTGCTTCTGGCACTAACTCTTTTGTTTCCTTATTTTGGAAATATAGTGTTACTATTGTTTGTCTGGATTGTTCTTCTGATATTTCTTCTTGTGGTGTGTATTCTTGTGTAGTTTCATTTGTTTTTTCATTTTTCATATGTTGTATTAAAAAATATCCACCAACTACTAAAACAATAAATAATATTGAAAATAAAATGATAATTTTTTTGTTTTTCATTTTTTCATCGTTCCTTTCCAGAGGCACATACTCGGTTGAAAAAGAATTAAATTTGAAGCAGCCAAAATTGTAATTATTTTTCAACCTTAACCTCCTAATTTACTTTTTATCTTCTTATTATCAATACTATTATTTGTTTGTCCTTTTTAGAACATAGAAAATAAAAAAATATTTTAAAACTTTTTAATGTTCGCTTGTTTTTATTTTAAAAATAAGCTATAGTAAAGAACATAGGAAATGAGAAAAAACAGATGTGGTTTGCCTCCTAAAAGGAGGTGATGCGTATGATAGAAACACCAGTATTAATATTAATAATAAAAATATTATTTGTTAGTTTAATATCAGTAACTATCATTACGTTTGCCTTAATTATAGCAATAGTTGTAATTATTAGCAGACAGAAATAGCAAATAAAAAACACATCTGTAACTTTGCCCAGTTAGATGTGTTTTACATATCAATTGGCGAACCACGTTTGTGGTTTCCGTTTCCTATAATATTATTATACAAAGAAATATTTACTTTGTCAATAAATAAAACAGACTAAAATCTGTTCAAAATAGTTTTAAAAAGGCTAGGTGCTTCATACCTAGTCTTTTACCTTTTTAGTCTTTATTATTAATACTATTATTTGTTTGTCCTTTTTAGAACATAGAAAATAAAAAATATTTTAAAACTTTCAAATAATTTACATTTGACAAAACGTCCTTTTCCGTATAAAATTAGGGTGTTAAAAAAGACGAATTTATGTATAAAAAAGGAGATTTTGTCATGAGCGAATTATTACATGTAGGACTTGACGTTGGATCAACAACAGTCAAAATCATAGTTATGGATAAAAATGGCAATACATTATATAAAAACTATCAAAGACACTTTTCAGACACAAAAAATACTGTATGTAGTGTTTTGGAAGATTTATTATTAAAATATCCATCAAATACTTTTACAGTAGCATTAACAGGGTCTGGAGCAATGTCTGCAGCAAAATTCTTAGGAGTAGATTTTATTCAAGAAGTTGTTTCTTGTAAACGTGCAGTTGAAAAATATATTCCAAAAACAGATGTTGTTATAGAATTAGGCGGAGAAGATGCAAAAATCATATATTTTGACCAATCTATCGAACAACGTATGAATGGTACTTGTGCTGGTGGTACTGGAGCATTTTTAGACCAAATGGCTTCATTATTACATACAGATACACAAGGATTAAATGAACTTGCAAAAACATATAAAACAATATATCCAATTGCATCTCGTTGCGGAGTTTTTGCAAAAACAGATATTCAACCATTAATAAATGAAGGTGCAGCTAAAGAAGATATTGCAGCATCTATTTTCCAAGCAGTTGTAAACCAAACAATTAGTGGACTCGCTTGTGGTAGACCAATTCGTGGTAATGTTGCATTTTTAGGTGGACCTTTAAATTATTTATCAGAACTACGTAAAAGATTTATAGAAACATTAAATCTAACAGATGACGAAATTATTGTACCAGAAGAAGCACATCTTCTAGTTGCAAAAGGTGCAGCATTAGATTCTATAGGAACTGCTGAAATTACACCAGACGAATTATCTAAAAAAATAGAAAACTTACGTAATTCACATGATAATACAACAAAACCACTTGCACCATTATTTAAAAATGAAGATGATTACAAAGATTTCAAAAAACGACATGACAAAGATACTGTTGTAAAAAAAGATTTAAAAACATATGAAGGTGATTGCTTCCTTGGAATTGATGCAGGTTCAACAACTACAAAATTAGTTTTAATAGATAGAGAAGGAAATTTATTATATTCATTATATGGAAGTAATGAAGGAAATCCTTTAAATAGTGTTATGAATATGTTAAGAAAACTATATCACGAATTACCTGAAAAGGCTGTTTTAAGATATAGTGGTGTTACAGGATATGGAGAAAAATTAATTCAAACAGCTTTAAATGTTGATTTAAACGAAATTGAAACAATTGCACATTATACAGCTGCTAAAGAATTTGAACCTGATGTTACAAGTATTGTTGACATTGGTGGACAAGATATGAAATATATCCGTATGAAAAATGGCTCTATTGACAATATTATGCTAAATGAAGCTTGTTCTTCTGGATGTGGTTCATTTATAGAAACTTTTGCAAAAAGCTTAAACTTAGATATATCAACATTTGTGCAAGAAGCCATAAAAGCAAAAACACCTGTTGATTTAGGTTCAAGATGTACTGTATTTATGAACTCAAAAATAAAACAAGCACAAAAAGAAGGTTACTCAGTTGGAGATATTTCAAGTGGTCTTTCATATTCAGTTATAAAAAATGCTATACAAAAAGTTATGAAAGTAAGAGATGTATCAACATTAGGTGACCACATAGTTGTTCAAGGTGGTACATTCTACAATGATGCCGTTTTACGTGCATTTGAATTAATTGTAGGTAAAAATGTAATAAGACCTGATATTGCAGGACTTATGGGTGCATATGGAATGGCACTTTTGTCTAAAGAACAATATGAAACAAATTTAGATATGGATTACAAATCTACAATTTTAAAAGAAGATGAATTAGACAAACTAGAAATCAAAGTAACACATACACGTTGTAACAACTGTGAAAACCATTGTAAATTAACAATAAGCAGATTTAGTAATGGTCAAATTCACGTTTCTGGTAATAGATGTGAAAAAGGTGCCGGAGTTGTTACAAAAGCTAAAAAGTTACCAAACTTAGTACAATATAAATATGAAAGATTATTTGATTACAAACCTTTAGAAGAAAAAGATGCCCCAAGAGGAACTATTGGAATTCCTAGAGTTTTAAATATGTACGAAGATTATCCATTCTGGTTTACATTTTTAACAAACTTGGGATTTAGAGTAATTATTTCTGAAAAAAGTACACGTGCAACATATGAAAAGGGAATGGAATCAATGCCTTCTGAATCTGTATGTTATCCTGCAAAACTTTCACACGGACATATAGAAAGCCTAATAGAACAAGGAATTAAAACAATATTTTATCCTTGTATTCCATATTCAAGAAAAGAATATGAAAAAGCAGATAACCACTACAATTGCCCTATCGTAATTTCTTATTCAGAAGTATTAAAAAATAATGTTGAAAATTTAAAAGACCCATCTATAAAATTTATTAACCCATTTTTACCTTTAGATAAGAAAAATTTGGTTAAAAAGATTTTAGAATTAGACGAATTTAAAGAATATAATTTTACTAAAAAAGAATTGTTAAATGCAGCTGAAAAAGCTGAAGAAGAATATCAAAAATGTAAACAAGATATTAGAAATAAAGGTACAGAAACAGTAAAATATATTGAAGAAAACAATTTAAAAGGAATTGTATTAGCTGGTAGACCTTATCATATAGACCCTGAAATAAACCACGGTATTGATACATTAATTACATCTTTAGGTTTATGTGTTTTAACAGAAGACAGTGTATCTGACAAAGCAGAAGCAAAAAGACCTATAAGAGTTGTTGACCAATGGGTATTTCACGCAAGATTATATGCAGCAGCTGAATTTGTTGGAAAACATAATTGCTTAGAACTTGTACAATTAAACTCATTTGGTTGTGGTGTAGATGCTGTTACAACAGACCAAGTTGAAGAAATTTTATCTAGTTATGACAAAATGTATACATTAATAAAAATAGACGAAGTAAATAACTTAGGAGCCGTACGTATTCGTATCCGTTCATTACTTGCAAGTATGAAAAAACGTGAAGCAGAAAAACATGAACAAACAGCTAATGGAGATTATGATATTCATAAAAAAATATTTACAAAGGAAATGAGAAAAAATTATACAATTTTATTCCCTCAAATGGCTCCAATTCATTTTGAATTACTAGAAACTGCTGTTAGAGCTTGTGGATATAATTTAGAATTATTAAGAGATTGTACACAACACACTGTAGAAACAGGATTAAAATATGTAAATAATGATGCTTGTTACCCATCAATTTTAGTTACAGGACAAATGATTGAAGCATTACAATCTGGAAAATATGACCCAGATAAAACTGCATTAATTATGTCACAAACTGGTGGTGGATGTAGAGCTACAAACTATATTGGCTTTATTAGAAAAGCATTAAAAGATGCTGGATTTGAACAAGTACCTGTAATTTCATTAAATGTTGTAGGTATGGAAAAAATGCCTGGATTCCAATTAACAGTTCCATTAATCGATAGAATGTTAAAATGTGTAATCTATGCAGATTTATTACAAAAAATGATTACAAAAAATAGAGTTTATGAAGTTCACAAAGGTGAAACTCAAAAACTATTTGATACTTGGATGATTAAATGTAAAGAAATATTAGAAAAAAATGATAATAAAGCATTTAAGAAAAGTATTTATGACATAGTAGATGATTTTGAAAAAATAGAATTAGATACATCAATAGAAAAACCTAAGGTTGGTATAGTTGGTGAAGTTTTAATTAAATACCATCCATTTGGAAATAATTTTGTTGCTGATTTACTAGAAAAAGAAGGTGCTGAAGTTATACTTCCTGATTTTATGGGATTTGTTAAATTTATGGCAACACATAAAATAACATTTAACCAATTATTAAATACAAATAAAACATCTTCAAAAATTAGTAAATTAGCAATTAAACTTATTGACCTTATGGAAAAAGACTTAAAAGCAGCTTTAGCAAGTTCTAAAAAAGGCTATTTACCACCATGTGATATATGGCATTTAGAGGATAAAGTAAAAGATGTATTATCTATTGGAAATCAAACAGGTGAAGGTTGGTTCTTAACAGCGGAAATGATTGAATATATGGAACATGATATTCCTAACATTGTATGTGTTCAACCATTTGCTTGTTTACCAAACCACGTCGTAGGAAAAGGAGTTATAAAAACAATTAGATCAAAATATCCAGAGGCAAATATTTCTCCTGTAGATTATGACCCTGGTGCTAGCGAGACTAACCAAGCTAATAGAATTAAACTTTTAATGACTGTTGCTAAAGATAATTTAAAAGCAAAAAAATAGAAATAATAAAAATACAATTTTAGCTTTGTTTTAGAAAGTTTTTGTATTACCTGTACAATTTTATCTCCGTTTCAGAAAGTTTTTGCAATAAAATGCAAAAACTTTCTTTTTTTGTGTTTTTGTGCATTTTATTGCAATCTTTTATTAACTTTTTAATATTATAATAATTTATTTATTTTTTTTGCTGTTTCCTTATAACCTAATTTATATAAATAATCAATTTTGCTCATATCTAATAAACCTACCTTATTACTTTTAATTTCTATAACATTTTCTGCACCTGTCATTTCATAACCTGAAAGTTCATTACATAATAATCCAATTGAACGAATTGCTACTTCTATTAAATTTCTATCACAACTTTCTTTTTCATTTTCTTTAAATACAACATTTATTATTTTATCTGCACCTAAAAATTTTAATTCTTTCCAAGGTACATTTTCTCTAATTCCTCCATCAATTAATTTTATATTTTTATAATTACATGGCGAAAAAACTACAGGATAACTGCAACTTGCTCTTACTGCCTTCCCTATTTCTATGTCATTAATAAATATTGTATTTTCTAATGGTTCTTTTCTATTTTCACATGATGTAAAACATATAACTTCACCATTGCATATATTTACACTTGGAATTGCAAGTGGTATTTTAATATCTCTAATTGTATATATTCCTCTTTTATTACAAACCTTATTTATTAATTTTTCTATTTGCTTGCCTGAATTTAAGCCATCTATTTTTATTTTTCTTGTAAAAATAAGACCAAAAATTAATTTTACAATATTTATAAAATCAACATATTTTATTTTTTTACAATATTTTTTAAATATTTTTAACATCTCTTCTGCTGTAAAACCACTTGCATATAACGCTGCAACTATACTACCTGATGATGTTCCTGCAATATAATCAAATTTTATATTTTTTTCTTCAAATGCTTTTATTGCTCCTATATGTGCTGCTCCTTTGACACCGCCACCTGCTAAACATAATCCTGTTTTCATAAATTCTCCTCTTTTTCTTTTTATTCTTTGTCTATTTTATATTTCAATTAATACTTATTTTATAATATGTTTCTCCTTCTCTAATCGTTATTTTATATTTTATTCTTTCTATATTGTACTTGAAGGTCTTATTTTTTTATGTTATAGTTTAATTATGCAAAGGAAATTTAAAATAAAAAATAATTAATATTTTTTATTTCATTAAGAAAGGATTTTAATTTTTTATGAATAAAAATTACTATAAAATATTAGAAGTAGATTCAAATGCTTCTCCAGAAGTAATTGAAAAAGCATATAAAACATTAGCCAAAAAATATCATCCTGATTTACAAGAAGAAAGTCAGAAAGAATCTGCTGGTGAAAAATTAAAGGAAATAAATGAAGCTTATGAAATACTTTCTAATCCTGAAAGTAGAGCTAATTTTGATAAAATACTGTTAGATACAACTATTTCTTCAGAAGATTTTAATAAGATTGCTAATGAAAATAAACAATTACATGAAGAATTGAATAATTTAAAATATAATAATAATTTAAGGCGAGACAGTAATTATAGTAACCAAAATTTGAATAACTTTAATATAGAACAACAGATTGAACTTGAAAGAATAAGACAAGAAGAATACCAAAAACAATTAGAATATGAATCTCAAATGCAAGCAGCACGAAAAAAAGCATATTATGATGCCTATATTCAAGATTTAAAAAATAGAGGTTATAAAGTAAAATATAAGAAAACTCCTAGGGATTTATTTAAAAATTTTATCGCTCTAATTTTAACTTTATTTATTTTATTTTTAATTTTACAATTACCTTTTGTTAAAAGTTTTTTTATAGATATGTATAATGAAAATACATTAATAAGAACAATTACTAATATTTTCATAAATTTATTTAAACATAATAATCTTTAATATTTAGTTGACCAAAAAAATAGAACTTATAATATATATAAGTTCTATTTTTTGATTATTTTTGTACTTCAAAAGAAATAGTAAAATCATAATTTTCGCCTAATTGCATATAAAAATCCCAATTATATACATATCCGGATCCACCTGTTCCTTTTTCTTCATCAACATACACACCATTACTTGAATCTCCTAATGATACTGAACAAGAATATACATTTCCTTTTATATCAAAAGAATCAATCTTCATATTATTATAACGATATGCATATGTTTTAATGTATTTTTCAAAATCTTCTATATTTTTAAAATAATTATTTTTAAAATCACTATCTAATACACTATATGCAGCTTCATAATCTTGATTATTTATCATTAATATAAATCTATTTAGATTCATCTGAACTTTTTTCTGGCTATCTTCTGTTTCATATTCCTTTTTGAATTCATCTGTTAATATTGTGTATGTATCTAATTTTAAAGTATATTCCATTGGAACAGTTTCTTCAAAGACATACAGATTTCCATACATATCTTTACAAACATATTGTTTATATGTTCCTTTATCATTAACCATATATTGAGTAAAATTTTCTTTACCATAAATTTCTTGTTTATTTTCTCTATATTGTTTAAATTTTTCTATTGTTCCAAATCTCTGTTTTTTGTATTCATCATCTAATCTATCATATGCTTCTTGTATATTATTATTAACTGCATTTTTATAATCTTGCATATGTTTTAAACACATTTCATAATCAGTAGCTGTTTTAACTTCTATTTTATTATATCCATTTTCCGTAATAGAAAATGTTTGAATATCATTTTCTATGCCTGTTGTTATTGTCGTATTATATTCATCTTCTGAAATAGGAGTTATACTAAAAGTTGAATTTTGATCATCCTTTTTTACTAATATAAATACATTTTGAATATTTCCATTATTTCTAAGAACTCCTTTTACATAAAAATATGAATTTAAAGTTCCCTCTCCTTGATTTACATCAATGGTATATATTTCTTTTGTACCATAATTATTAAATTGTGTATATTCATTTAATTTAGAGAATACATTTTTCTGTGTTATTTCATATTTCTTTTCAAAATCTTGGTCCAATACAGATAATACTGCCTGAGTATTATCTATATTTTCATTTTTTTGACCTACATACAAAAAGTAATTATTAACAATTTGATCTATTAATAAATAATTTCCATTTCCTGTTTCCTTTTGAGGTTTTGTCTTTTCTATTACTGTTCTATCTTCATCTGTATAATCTGGTACTTCTGTGTCTTTATTATTTCTCATCACTAATATTCCTACTATAAGAATTATAACTATTATAATTAAAAATATTATTAATCTTTTTATCTTTTTCATAGATTCCCCCTATTTTTTAGAATAGTCTGTGCCGCCATTCCAGCCCCAGCCTTTCCATCCAAATGTTCCTGTCCAAGAGTCTAATGATTCTATTCTTATACCTCCTACATTTGATGCTACTTTACCATCACCAATATAAATTCCAACATGTCCTGCTTCATGTCCTCCACACATTGCTTGGCTTCCATTTGCTCTTATATATGAATGTCCATATACACATGCTCCTAATGGTATATTGTTTTTATCTTTTGAAACTACCCATGCATTTGCTGCTTCTGATGCACAAGCTTTAGAAGATCTACTTTGTCCTGCTTTTGCATACACATCTGCTACCCAAGCCTGACAATATCCTCCTTTGTTTCCTAATGTATCTTGCGAAGAAGCTATTTCAACAATTTTCTTCTGCATATCACTTGCATTTGCACTGCTATCTAATACATCTCCTGTCATTCCAAATATATTAGTCATATGTTGTTTTACTGCTGTTGCCCAGTTTGGATCTGATGCATATAATGAACCAATCCCATCAATAGTTCCCGGATCATATCCATTTGCTTGTATTCTTTGATATTGCCATGTTCCAGGAGTTACATATTGCTTTAATCCTGAACTTACATCTTCTATTCCTGCTGACATATCTGCAAACCTTACTGCTGATCCTCCAGGATCCCAATCATATGCTCCCCATCCAAAGAAGTTTCCTTTTGTATTAGCAATATTTGAAGTTCCAAAATAACTTTCATGAATACCTATACAGAATATAAACCTTGGATCCATTCCATTTTTTGTACATATATCATAAAAATTTTCAGCATTTGCTACAAAGTATTTATTATAGCAATCAATTGCACTTCTTCCTCCATTTCCTTTTACATTTGGTGGACTAAATGCTTTGACAGCTGCAATAAACTCTTCTCTCGTACATCCATTTCCCCATATCGCTGTCCATGCTCCTCCTGTTCCACTAAAAGATCCATTTAAGAATTCATTAAAGTCAAATTCTGTTACTCCATAATCATTTCCTGTTAACAAATATAATAAATATCTCATCAACCTTTCGTAGCTTTGAGTTCTTTCATTATCTGCTAACATGTCAAACATCATTTCTCTTCCTTCGACCAAATTTGATAATGGGCATATCCATCTTCCATCTGGCATTCTATAGCATACTCTTCTTCCATTTAAAATAGTTTTTATTTCATCATCTTTAGTATAATCATCATTATTTTTAATATTTCCGTTTTTTACAAAATATGCATTTACCATACTAGCAATATCTTTAACAGCTGTTTCTCCCTTAGTTGTATCTGGATTTGATGCTGAAATAACCACAATATAATTTGCATTTTCTATTGAAACCATAGCTGCATCTTGTACAATTCCTAATTGCCTTCCAGTTTTATTTCCTACATCTTGGCTGTCAACTTGTGATGGTATTAATGAAACATCACTTTGCATTTGTAATATTCTTTTCATTTCATCTGAATATTTTTTATTTACACATTTTCCATTAAAAATTTTGTTTAATAGTTCTGCAACATTTGATGTTCTTGTATAATTTTCATCACTTCCATCAGTTGCTGAATTACCCTTTAGTTCTTCTTTTAATTTTGTTCCTCCATAAGAATTGTCTTTTAAGTATTCATTTACCCTTTTTATTCCTTTTGTTGTATCTCCATTTCCTAGTTGCTCTAATATTTTATTTGCCATAGTATTATCATCTGATGTAATCATTATCTCAATTTCTGTTGATATTGTATCTATTAAGTCATCCTCTATGTTGCCTTTTTTCATATCATCATAAGCTGTTGCCATGATAAATAATTTTAACCATCCATCTGATTTTACTTTTTGACTATTTATATTAATTTTAGTTCCATTGTTTTCTGCATCTATAACGCTTACTGAATAAGTACCTTCTCCTAAGCCTTCTATATATTTATTTATTTTTTCTTCTAATTTTTCCTTTGTAGTTGTTGATAATGATTGTGCTATTTCATCATTTGGTCTAAATGCATATCCAAATTCTGACATATTATATTGTATTGGATCTTTTGCATTTATTGCACTTGTTGAACCACAATCGTAAAAATAATATGCTTTTCCATCTGTCTCTACAAATATATTAACATGACCTGGGTCATTTCCATCTAAAGTTCCTCCCCAAAAACATATATCTCCTGGTTCAAGTTGTGAATAATCTGTTATTACTTCCCAGTCTTTTTCTTTTCCAAAGGCTCCTAAGCTCGAATTTTTTGTACTGTGTTGGCCTCCTGCCATTTCTTCATATCCAGCTTCATATAATACCCAACTTACATATCCACTACAATCCACTTGAGTATGTCTTTCTACATCTATTGGAATTTGTCCTACTGTAGCACCATAAGTAAATCTTCCAGAATCTGCAATAGCGTCATGACAGTTTTTAGCAACTTCTAATATTCCATCTCCACCAATAGTACTAGAAATATCTCTTAAGATTAAATTAGTAAAGTTTTTTGTTTTTTCTGTTACCTTTGTATTACCTCTTGTCCATCTTTGATAGTGTCTTGATATATCTGTAAGTTTTTTTACATCTTTTTCATATCTATATAATGTTCCTGCATCTGTTCTTAATGTGCTTGTTCTATCTTCTTGTGGTGTTTCTATTGTTGGATCTTTTTCTGTTGAGTCATCAAATGTTAGCTCTGTGGTAACATTTGCAATCCAAGTTTGAGCTCTTGACAAAAATATTACTGTTGAATAATCTTCATCCACTTTTGATGTTGGCTCTGTTGTTTGATCTACATTTTCAATTATTTTTTGAACCGTTCCATCATCTTCATGTAATTCTGTTGATAATTTATAATTTGTTCTTTCAGTTGTTGTTGTTGTTGTTTTCGATTCTGCTATAGTTACGACCATTTTGGATTTTTTTACTAGTTTAACAACTGCTAAACAAAATTGAGGATTATGCGTTATATTAGCTAATATTATAGGAAATTCAAATGGCATCGCAAACTTAGAAACCATATTTTGATAGTCTATTTTTTCTATGTTTCCATCATTTTTCTTTACATGTGCTGTCCAATCATTTGTATCTACAGTAAAATAATTGTAAATATCATCGTCATTTTGTTTACTATAAAATTCGTCATAAGACATGTATTTTAATTCCAGTCTTGTCCCATCAATCTTAGCTCTTTCGAAATATACAGTTCCTTGTAATCCATCCCCTCCAAGATATGGATAACTAGTTACTACTTCTGCTTCCAAAAATCTATCAAGATAATCTTCATTTCCAGTTAATCCTAATGTACTAGCACTTATTCCCATAGTTTTTAATTTTCTTTTTCCTTCTGTTAAATAATCTTGATCTATCTCTAAATTATTTCCTGATATTTGTATTTTATCTTTAATATCATCAAAAACTTCTCCAGCTTTTCTTTTAATATTTTTTACTGTCCCAAAAAATATTGTTGCAAATAATATAACTACCATAGAAGCTACCACAATAACTTGTATCAATCTTTTCCAGTATCTTTTTAGTATATTCTTAATATTAAATTTATTACTATCCATATATTATTCCTCTCTTGCCAATTATACCGTTTAACCAATTTTAACAATTTATTAATTATTTTAAAAGGGAAAACAGTTTCCCTCCGCTTTCCCTTAATTTTACCTAACATTTATTTTTATTGTTGCTTTTTCTTCTTGTCCATCTATATTCACATCTGTTAAATAAATGGTTGAATCTGTCTTTTTACCTGTATATATTTCATTAAACTTTAATCTTAGTCTTTTACTTTCTCCTGAGTTTAAATTCAAATAACTATTTGGTACCTCATTTCCAAACCATGTATATTTGACATCTTTTGTATCTTCTATATAAACAGATTCTGTATTTTCTTTTGTATCTAAAATTATATTTTTATCTGTATTATTTTCAAATATAATTTCATATTCTTCATAATCATAATAAACGTATTTATTCACAACTGTAATATTCAAATTATCAGTTTCCCTTTTTAGATTTAGTTCTTCTTTTTCTATAAATTGATTAACATTCAATTTTTTTTCATTATTTTCTGTTACAACTGTTATATATTCTTCTATATATTCATCATTTACTGTTCCTGATGACATTATATCATTTAAATATTTAACTTTATATGTAATATTTTTGGAACTAGCCCAATTTTCAATATCATATGATTTTTTTTCATTAAATATATTTTTATAGTATTTATTATAAAAGTCATTTATATTTTTATATAATTCATCTTTACACTGTTGACTTAATAAGTTGTATGCTTCTTCAATATTATTGTCATTGCAAAAATCAATAAAGTTTTTTATTATTTCTGTATCTTTTTTTACATTTTCTTTTGTTGTTGAAGAATTAGTCATTACTGATGTTTGTGAAGAAGGCAAATATGTTGTTACTTGAAAGTTTTGATTTGTACCATTATTTATTTTTTCTTCATTTTCTTTTTTTATTTGTGCATTAAACATTCTAATAATTACATATACAAATATTATAATTCCTAATATTAACCATATTTTAGTTTTATTATTATGGTATAAAATTCTTAAGTTTCTTAACATATTTCCCTCCTTTGACATTACATCTTGTTCATTTTTCTAATATTACTTTTTACTTCTTTAATTTTTGAAGTAGGAATTCCTAATTCTCTTAATCTCTTATGATATGTATTCAAATCTTCTTCTGACTTTATGGTTGTAGCAGCTTTAGCTAAAGCGATTCTTTCTGCAGATGCTTTGTTGTCTCCTAATCCATCTAATTTTTGAGCTGCCATTATAGCTTTATCATCTGTAACGCCCTGTTTTCTATATTCTAATGCATTATTCATTGCTTCTTTATATCCATCTTTTCCAAATTTATCTTTATATGCTTTTACAACTTCTTTATCATTTTTCCATGCCCTATCTATTTTTTCATTTTCTTTTTTCTCTAATTCATCTTTTGTATATCTTCTAGACATATAGTCATTTCCAACTTGTTTAGCTCCACTAGCAATTGCATTTGTTGCATTATCAGCCATTGTAGTAGCTTTATCTCCTAAGTTCGCTCCTATTCCTGCAGCTGCTGCTCCATATGTAAATGCATTTTCTAAGTTTCCAGATGCCAATCCTGCTGCTACACCTGCCATTCCCAATGCTGCACCTGTTGTAGCTTTTGCTATTAATCTTGGTGCTCTTCTTCCCACTCCGGCTAATGCTTTTCCAGTATATCTTGCTGCTGTTCCACCTGCTGCCCTTAGTGATTTAGCACCTCTTATAACTAACCTTTTAGTATTCCTTCCCTTTGCTGTTTTTGGAGTCTTTTGAGCCCAATTATTAATACCTTCGCCTATTCCTCTTATTGCTGAAATAGGTTTTGAATTTATTAATGCTTCTTTTCCATTATTCATCCAGCCTCGAACATCTGGTATTCCTTCCATTCTAGAATCAGCATCAAATGGTATATTATTACTTCCTGCATTTACCATTCTTGGAATTCCACTTCCTGATCCAGCGTTAGAATTTATGCTTGAGTTACTTGCTTCGCTACCTCCAAATCCTTGTGCATATAACTCATCATTTCCAAGAGTCCCTTTATCTGCTGTTCTTATTTTTGTTGAATCAGAATCACTTCCTGAGTCTCCACTTCCAGAACCTTTTCCTCCAGCTTTTCCACCTTTAGAACCTCCTGGTCCAATTTTTCCAAGTTTATTTATTGCATTCATTGCTAAGCTTCCGCCAACAACACCACCAACAATGCTTCCTGTTGTTGCTGCCTTTTCAAATCCAAAGAATCTACGGAATAATTTCTCACCTGGAATTAAGAATCCTAATGCAACTAACGCATATATCATATTATTTACAGCTAAATCCATTACTGAACCTATTAACATTGTATACAGTAATAAATGAAATGGTTGTAATAATAGGTTATATGCATATTCCTTTAGCCACATATCAAATGCTTGTGCCTTTCCATCTCCAATTTTATCAATAGGATATGTTAATGCTACTAATGGCGCAATCATTGTTAAAAATGCCATATATATTACCCTTTTTAAATATATAATTAAAAACATTATTGTATAAATAACTAATGTTAAATATATAACTGCATAACCTATATAATTCCAGTTAACTGTTACATTTCCATTTTCATCTCTAGTTTCTAACTGTTGTTGTAACCTAGCATAGCCCATTAGATTTACATACAAATCATATGTACCATCACTATTTTTATATTGACTATAATCTTCATCACCAAAAATTTGCTTCATTGCATCTTCATCATCAATTTGGAATTTTATCATTTCATTGTTACTATTTAACATGCTTGTTATATATTCTGTAATTGTTAATGCAAATGCCATTATATAATGCATAAATACTACCAAAATAACTGCTATTAACCAATCTTTAATATGTTCTTTATATTTAGCTTTCTCTCCTGCAGTTGAACTTATTACAATCCTTATTCCAATATATAATAATACAACCATTAATCCGACTAAAACCATATTTCTAATTGCAACATACCATTTAGAAATTTGTGGTGCTAAAACCTTTGCTGAATTAAATACTGGTGCAGCCCCATCTACTCTATCAGTTGTAGAAGTTTCATCATATTTACTTTCTTCACTATATGTTTTTGGATTGATAAAATTAATATGTAATGCAGGTACTTGATCTGAAAAAATTTCTTGAGGTGATATCTTATATACTGGATAATACCAATCATCAGGAAGCATTTTAGAAGTTATTACACCTACCGCAACAGCTGTAACTGCTCCTGCCGCAATTACAGCACTTGCTCCAAATGTAAATGGTGATAATACCGCTCCTACTACCACAGCTGCTCCAGCTGCCAATCCTACCCAAAAGGCTGTCGACCCCTCTTTTTCAATATGTATATTCGATGCTGGCAAACCTAAAATCATTGATTGAACTACCCAAATAACACCCTCACATATTGTAGTTATAAGTTTTATTAATGGCTCTAATAGTACTCCACCAACAGATTCCAATGCATCTGCACCATATGCTGGTATATATGGATATACAAAGTTAAATACTGTTAGGAATATTAGAGCAATAATAATCTTTTGTATTATGCTTCTTTCTAAAAATTTATTTTTCATATTATACTCCTTGTCTATTCTTTCTC
>ERZ827440.870-NODE-870-length-37734-cov-4.495475_pt1 | contig 37734 bp, 43 predicted proteins | sample MGYA00519774_ERZ827440 | MGnify/ENA primary metagenome ERZ827440 (study PRJEB31778, sample SAMEA3449302) | human gut metagenome | biome: human gut; feature: human-associated habitat; material: faeces | place: United Kingdom | collected 2010/2012 ... | reverse complement strand
GTACAGTGGTGTGAGAGGACACTGAATAAAATAATTATTCAGTTCCTACTCGATTTAAATTGGGGTAAACTAGGACTAGCGTTGGGCCGTCCTTCGTGGTGGTAGCTTCAACAACAATGGGGACAATGCACCAGTTTCTCGCCGCGACGGTAACATAAGAACTGACGATTGCAACATCAACATCGGGTTCCGTGTCGTGCTCTAATATCATTCGAGATTATATGTCTTACGAGATATATACAGTGAAATGTTAGAATATTAAAGGGGTTTACTCCATCCTTAAGTGGTAAATATAAATTTTAAGATGAGGTATGAGTAGATATATCGAAAATATAGTAGTCTTAAAAAACACCCAGCAAGTGCGGCAAGCACTAGCTGAGTGTTTTTTATTTCAGAATTAATTACTCCCGAAAAATTATTTTCATTTTTTCGACTTCCTTTTTTATTGGAGTTAGTAGCTCGGAAAAATCAGGAATTGAACTTTGTGGACCTTCATATACATATTTGAAATTATTATCATCTTTCGAATAGAAGATTTTAATACCTTCATCCGGCGAAGTCCATTCCCAATCACCAGAAGAAAAAGCACTGATAACAGCTCCGTCATTTTTAGTCAAAGTATAGACTATTATGTTTTGATCTGATTGTAATCTGCTCGTGAATTTGGAAACTCCATCAGGTACAATCTTAGAACAAGATATATGTATAGGGGAATTGAAAAGTGAATCAATTTGAATGATAGTATCCCATACAACTGAAACATCAAAGACATATTCATCAGGTCTTAAGTTAAGCAAATAGTTCTCTGCTTTCTCAGATAATGATTTAGATAGCTCAATGTCCAAAGAATATTCTGCTGTGATTAATGAATAAAAAAATGATGTTTTAGAGTATACACAGGTAAGATTTTTTCCTGGTTTAAAAAGTGTTTTTTTATCCAATGTTAACACAGGAGTATTCTTGTAATTTCTTGTAACAGAGTAAGTTCTGGAAGATAAAGAATCTTCTAAAGTAATTGTTGAGGACTGCTTCCCGGATTTAAGTAACAATCTTAGCGTAGTACTGTTTGTATTAATAAAAAAAGCTGAATTATTGATTTCCTCAATTGATTCAAGATTTTTATACAACCCCAAACTTTTTAAGATTGTCACAAAATCACTTAAGTCCCATCCATCTTTTTTTAGCCACAAAGAAAGATTGGCTTTTGTTCTTTCAGAAGAGTCGAAAGATTGCTGCCTTATCCGGTCGATTTCTTCGAACCTTTTTTTACGTTTGTTTTTGTTCCAAACCAATGAAAATTTTTTCATATAACCTCCTTATAAAACATAATACGAGGTTGTATTATGCTTGTACCAGTTTTATTCCGGGTACCAGGGAATGATACTTATATTATAACACTTTTGATTAATTATGTAAAATCAATACTTATACCAACGTTTCAATTTTTTTTGAAAATCTCTAAGCAAATCATAAGCTTGAGAAATTGATAATTCATTTATTTTAACATCTAAAAAATTTGATAAAAAATCATTAAGCTTTGTAGAATTGTAACATCTTTCTAAATCATAATTAAAAATATCTTCTGGCAAAGGAACAATTTTATAATCAATTTTCAAATTATCTAATTTTTTAAAATATCTTTCTGAGAAATTTAACGAAAACCCACACTTAACAATAATTGAATTCAAATTAGTCAAATTTAAATTAAGCAAAGGAGAAACTTTTAATGCATCATCAGCGATAAAAAAATAATAATTTTTAGATTTGAATAAGTATAAAAGTTCAGAATTTTCAATTTTTAAAGACAAATATCTTTGGTATAACTTACTATTCATATTAACACACCCTTTATAAAAAAATAATTTTTATTATATAAAAAAATAAAAGAAAAAGTAACCACTACTAATAGTTGCCAAAATATATATTGGATAGTGATTTATTAATACAGAATAAAAGTATATAATCTAACCAAAAAGGTGGGGATAAGATGGCTTATTTTAGTAGGTTCTATAAAAAAGAAAATTTAATAAGCAGGTCATTAGATATAGATGAAGAACTATATAGTGAGCTTGAATATTTGTCAAAAAATGTGTATGAAGCATCAATAAGTAAACTTGTAAATGCATCAATTGAGAAACTTATAGAAAAAGAAGAGATTCAAGTTTATGAGAGAAAAAATAAATCGTATGTTTCAAGGTCATTTTTAATTAGGGAAAGTTTAATTGAGGGTTTATATGTTTTAAAAGATAAATATAGAATATCAATTTGTTTGCTTGTTAATATTGCTATAAGAAATGCGTTGTTAGAAGAGCAGAAAGAGGTAGAGTGAATTTTTTTCGTATTGGGGACGGTTCTTTTCGCGAAAAGAACCGTCCTCAATACGAAAAAATAAAAATATTTGCCAAAAGACTACCAAAACGCAAAAAAATGTGGTAAAATAAAAAATGAATTTTTGAAAACGATAATGAAGAGGAGGAACAAAATATGAGTGGACACTCTAAATGGAGCAACATACAAGCAAAAAAAGGAAAGGCTGATGCAGCAAGAGGAAAAGTATTTACAAAATTAGGAAGAGAGCTATTAGTAGCAGTAAAAGCAGGAGGACCAGACCCAGCTGGAAATTCAAAATTAAAAGATGTTATTGCAAAATGTAAAGCAGCAAATATGCCAAATGATACAATAAATAATGCTATTAAAAAAGCTTCAGGAGAAGGAAGCACAGCAACATATGAGGAAATAACATACGAAGGATATGGACCAAATGGTGTTGCATTAATAGTAGAGGCAAGTACAGATAATAGAAATAGAACAGCTGCAGATGTAAGACACGTTTTTGATAAAGCAGGAGGAAACTTAGGTACAACAGGATGTGTATCATATATGTTTAGTCAAAAAGGTGTAATTGTAATAGAAAAAGAAAATTGCAAATTATCAGAAGATGAATTAATGATGCAAGCTCTAGAGTTTGGAGCAGAAGATTTTGAGGCAGATGAAGATGTATATGAAATAACAACAGCTCCATCAGATTTCTCATCAGTAAGAGAACAATTAGAAAATCTAGGACTAGAATTCTTAGAAGCATCAGTTCAAATGGTACCATCAACAACAGTAGCTTTAGATGAACACGGAGCTGAAAAAATGAATAGATTAATAGACAACCTAAATGATTTAGATGATGTAATGAATGTATATCACAATTGGGAAGAATAAAATAGGTTCTAAAATAAAATGGAATGCATATAATATTTTAATGAATATTATATGCATTTTTTGCGTTCAAAATTATAGAAAGAGAGAAAAAATGATTAATGAGGTACTAGAATATTTTCCGAAATCAATAAGAGAAAAAATAAATGATGTAAATATCGATTATATAGAAGAAATAAGATTGCGAGTACATCAAAATTTATCCATAAAAATAGGACAAGAATTAAAAGAAATAAATTACAGAATAACTCCCAAAGAGCTTGGAGAAACATTTGAAAATATATGTGAGAAATCAATATATTCATACACAAGGCAAATAGCAGAAGGATTTATAACAATAAAAGGCGGAAATAGGGTTGGAATAACCGGTTCGTGTGTTATAGAAGATGGAAAAATAAAGATTATAAATAACATATCAAGCCTAAATTTTAGAATTGCTAAGCAAATAAAAGATGTTTCAATTCCAATTTTGAAGGATGTAATAGATTTATCCAATAACACCATATTTAATACAATGATAGTATCACCTCCAGGAGGAGGAAAAACAACAATTTTAAGAGATTTAATAAGAAAAATATCAAATCGGAATGCCAGAAATTGGCTTTACTGCTAAAAATTGCGGAATTGTAGATGAAAGAAGCGAAATAGCTGCAATGTACAAAGGAATTCCTCAAAATGATATAGGAAAATTTTCAGATGTAATAGACAATGTACCGAAATCAATAGGAATAAATATGCTTATAAGGTCAATGGCACCGCAAATAATTGTATGTGATGAAATCGGAAGTAAAGAAGATGTAGAAGCAATTGAAAAAATGGTTTGTAGTGGCGTAAAAGGCATATTTACAGCACACGCAGGAACTTTGCAAGAAGTATTTCAAAATATCAATTTGAAAAGATTAGTTGAGCTCAAATTAATAAGAAAAGTGATTGTTTTAGATGCTAATGAAAAGGGAAAAATTAAAGAAGTTTTTGATGTTCTAAAATAACAAATAATCGCATATACATATATAGAAGATATATGGAGGACATTATGGGATTTTTTAGATACATATTTTTAATAGCGATACTTACAGGAAGTACAAGCATAGGATTTTTACTTTCAAAAGGTTATGTAGATAGATTAAATGAATTAAAAAAATTATCAAATTTAATAAATATATTTCAAAATAAACTAAAATTTTCAAGAAAGCCTTTAAGTGAAATATTTGAAGAAGTCTATTTTGTGGAAACAGGCAATAAAGTTTCAGAGATATTTTTAAAAACATCTCAAAAAATAAAGGAAATAAATGTAAGCGAAGCATGGAGAAGTGCAGTTGCAGAAAATAGTTTTTTCCTGAATTTGAAAAAAGAAGATATTGAACTAATTAAATCCTTTGGAAATATGCTTGGAAAAACAGATATTGAAGGTCAAGTAAGTGAAATTAATCAATTTTTAACCTTGCTTGATGGACAAATTGCCACCTGCGAAGAAGAGAAAAATAAAAATTCCAAACTGTATAAAAGTTTGGGGACCATTGTTGGATTGGAAATTGTAATTGTATTATTTTGAGAAATTTCTGATTGGGGACGGTTCCTTTTCGGAAAAAGAACCGTCCCCAATCAGAAAAAAAGGAGAAAAAAATGAATGTTGATTTATTATTTAAAATAGCAGCAGTAGGAATACTAGTTGCTGTATTACATCAAGTATTATGTAGGGCAGGAAGAGAAGAACAAGCAATGATGACGACACTTGCAGGTTTGGTAATTGTATTAACATTAGTTATAAAAGAAATTAGCTCACTTTTTGATACTGTTAGGACATTGTTTAGTTTGTGAAATTTTGAAAAATGTCCCAAAAAGAACCGGTCCAAATGGGGCATTTTTCGAAAAAGGAGGATGAATGGAGGAAATAATTAAAATTATAGGCATAGGACTAATTGGCCTAATATTAATAATAATTATAAAACAATACAGACCTGAATTTGCAATATATATTTCATTAATAACAGGAGCACTAATTCTTTATTTAGCAATAGATGAGCTATCAAATGTTATAAATCTCCTAAAGCAAATTTGTGATAAATCTGGAATAAATAATAAATTTTTGATGATTTTAATAAAAATGACAGGGATTGCTTTTTTAGCTGAATTTGCAATTAGTATTTGTAAAGATGCAGGAGAAGGAGCGATTGCAAGTAAGGTGGAGCTTGGAAGTAAAGCACTTATTATATCGATGTCTATACCGATTATTTATAATTTGCTAGAGGTTATTTTGAAAATTTTACCAAATTGAAATAAAAAATTAGGGAGTATTCAAATGAAAAAAATACAAATTTTAACAACAATTATGATTATAGCAATTTTTATTTTTATTCCAAAAAACACGAAAGCTTATAATGAAAACAATCAAACTAGCGAAAACAATGAAATAAATACTGATATAATTTTAGAGGAACAACAGTCGACTTTTGGCATAAGAGATTTCCTAAAAGAAGCCGAAAACTATTCTCCAGATTTTGTTAAAGATTTAGATATATCTAATATATTTAATAGTGCATTAACTGGAAAAATTGACAATAGCAATATTTTGAAAAAGATATTAAATTTAGCGGGTGTGCAGGTAATAGACACACTAAAAATTCTTATAAATATTTTACTTATAGTATTAATACATAGTATATTAAAATCAATTACAGATGGACTAGAAAATGGCGAGGTGTCGAAAATTGTTTATTATGCTCAATATGTTTTAATTGTAACAATAATAATGGCAAATTTTACAGATATATTAAAAAGTGTTGAAGAAACAATTGAAAATTTAGTAGGATTTTCAGGTAGTTTAGTACCACTTTTAGTAACACTTATGACATACACAGGAAGCATAACAACAACAGCAGTTATAGAACCAATGTTATTATTTATGATAGAATTTATTACAAATATGATAAAAACTCTTGTAATACCTATAATTTCGATAATTACGGTATTGATAATAATTTCAAAAATAACAGATAAAGTGCAAATAAGCAAATTAGGAAACTTTTTAAAATCGAGTGTTGTTTGGGCTTTAGGAATTATCCTTACAATATTTGTAGGAGTTGTATCATTGGAAGGAAGCTTAACATCTAGTGTTGATGGGGTAACAGCAAAAACCGCAAAGGCAGCAGTAAGTTCGTTAATACCAATTGTACGGCAAAATATTAGGAGATGGAGTTGATGCAATACTTGGATGTGGAGTTATTTTGAAAAATGCGGTAGGGATGGTAGGAGTTATTATAATTATAGGAATATGTATACTTCCTATTATAAAATTGGGAACCTTTAGCATAATGTATTCTTTGGCATCTTGCATAATTGAGCCCATTGCAGATGAAAAAATTGTGAAGTTATTAGGCGAAATGAGCGGAGTATTTAGATTATTACTTGCAGTTTTGACATCAGTATCAGTTTTATTAATTATAGGAATAACTCTTGTTGTAAAAATTTCAAATAGTGGGATGATGTATAGATGATAAATTTTTTAAGTAATTGGATAGAACAAATTGCTATAGCTGTAATTATAGTAAGTATTTTTGAATTGATACTGCCAAAAGGAAATTTGAAAAAATATATAAAAGTGGTACTTGGAATATATATAATATTTTGTATGATTTCCCCATTTGTAAATAGCTCGGCTTTATATGATATAGGAAATATTGATTTAGAAAAATATACCCAAAACAATATTAGCAATACTACAAATGTTAATCAAGAAAGTATGGATTTAAGGTTACAAAATTTATATATAGAAGAAATGAAAAGAGATATTTCTAAAAAAGTAGAAGATGCAGGATACAAACTATCTAAATGTGATATTGATGCAGACCTAAATAATTCAAGTGAAAATGCGGGAATACATAGAATTGGTTTAACTATAAGCAGAAAAAATATAGAAAAGGTTGAAATAGATTTTTCAAACAAAACTAATGAAAAAAATACAAATGAGGAGGAACAGATAAAAGATGATATAGCTAAATATTACGAAATTGATAAAAATTTGATAAATGTAAAAATCAAATAAAGAGGTGATTAAAATGAATGGATTTTTGAGAAAATTAACATCAAAAGAAGGAGAAAATCAAAATAAGAAAAAAATAGAAAATTTGGTATTTTTAATAATTATACTTATTGTAACAATTATTATAATAAACGCAATTTGGAAAAAAGATGAAATTTCTAACAATACAACCAAAGATACAAATTCACTATCAGGAAAAGTTTTAGCAGATAATTCCAAAGGTGAAGTTTCAAATCAAACAGAATTAGAAACAAAATTGGAAAATATTTTAAGTACAATAAAAAATGTTGGCAAAGTAAATGTATTAATAAATTATTCAGAAAGCAGTAGTTTGGTTCCATTATATAATGAAAGCACAACAACCAGTAGTACAGAAGAAGGTGATTCAGGAGGTGGAACAAGAAATGTTACAGAAACAGAAAGCAAAAAAGATGTAGTTTTCTCGGAAAGTTCAGGTCAAAAACAACCTGTAACCGAAAAAACAGTTATGCCATCAATTCAAGGTGCAATAATTACAGCAGAAGGAGCAAAAGATGCAAATGTTAAAACAAATATAATAAATGCAGTAGGGGCTGTAACAGGTTTAAGTATAGATAAAATTCAAGTATTTGAAACAAATAATTAAAAGGGAGGTGAACAGCCTAAAAAAGGCTAGAAATTTATGTTAAAAAAATTTAAAAAAAGCGAAATTGCAATTTACGCAATATCATTAATGCTTGTAGCAGCAGGGTATTTTAATTATTCAACATTTAATCAGAAAACAGAAGAAACTTATTCAGAAGATGTAGGAAATATTAGTGAACAATATGCAAATGTTGGTGATGCAGTTTTAGTGAGTAATAATGAAACAGAGAATGTTACAGATGAAAATACTAAAACAACAACATCATCATCAGAAACGACAGAAACTAAAACAGAAAATGAAACAGATTATTATGCAAATGCCAAATTAAACAGAGACAAAATGTATGCAGAAATGATATCAAATTATGAAAAAATAATAAACAATCAAAATGCATCAGAAGCACAAAAATCAATAGCAACACAAGAAATCACCAAAATTAATAATACCAAAAATGCAATTATGATAAGTGAAAATTTGATTGGAACAAAAGGATTTAACAATTGTGTAATACTTGTAAATGATGGAAGTGTAAATGTAGTTGTAAATGTTCAAGGAGGTTTGAACAAAGAAAATGTAGCTAAGCTTCAAAATATAGTATCTAGGGAGCTTAAGGTTGAGATTGATAATATACATATAACAGAAAAATGAAGCAGAAAAGGGGAGTTGACTTGCAAGGGTTAACTCTTTTTTCGTATTGGGACCGTTTCTTTTCGCGAAAAGAAACGGTCCCAGTGGAAAAAGAAACGATCTTTTCGCAGAAAGAAACGGTCCCAATCAAAAAAGAAACGGTCCTTTCACGAAATATTACAGGAATATTACAAAAAAATTAACTTTATATTACAAAACACATAATTTGTTGATTTAGAAAAAAAAATGATGTAAAATAAAAAATGAAATGCGTAGCAAAATTTTATAAATTAAAAAATAGAGGAGGAATTTAAAATGGCATCAAATCCAATGCAAAGACAAGCAAGAAATTCATTTTTATTAGGAATGGTATTAACATTAATTATAGCAGCAATAATAGTGGCTTTAATGTTTATGCAAATAAAAAAATTAAATGAGAAAATAAAGGCAGATCAAGCTGCGACAAAGAGTGTTTATGTGTTAACACAGGATGTAAAATCAGGACAAGTAATAACATCAGATTTATTTACTTTAGCAACAGTAAAGGCATCAGGAGTACCTGCTAATGCAACAAGTGATATAGCAACAATGTTACAAAATTATTCGCTATGTGATAAATCTGGAAATAATATATATACAGATACAGATGGTAGTTTGTTTATGAATTCTGAAAATGGAAGCAAAGTTGTAGTATATAAAGAAGAATCAACAGGAAGCTATTACACACAAGCAAGTGGTGGAGCAAAGAATTATATAGAAACAACACAAAAACCATTAATAGCAAAAGTAGACATGAAAGCAAATACCGTAATTGCATCATCATTTGTAACAAGATCTGATGATATAGATACAGATGATGTTAGAATTCAAGAATATAATTCACTTGTATTACCAGTAGACTTATTTACAGGAGATTATGTGGATATAAGATTATTATTACCAAGTGGACAAGATTATATAGTAACATCAAAGAAAATGGTTACAATTCCTGATGTAAATGGTGAATATTTAGCTGACACAATTCAAATGAAAATGTCAGAAGATGAAATACTTTCAATGTCAAATGCTATAGTTGAAGCATACAAGATTGATGGAGCAAAATTATATGCAACAAAATATTCAGATGCAGGATCACAAGAAGCATCATCACCTACATATGTTGTAAATGACGAAGTTGCAAAATTAATAGAATCAGATCCAAATATTGTATCTACAGCAATGGCAGCATTAAGTGCAAGATATAATGCAAATAATGGAGCTTTAAAGAATATGAGAAGCCAAGGAATAAATGGAGCTATTTCGAATTACGGAAAAGACGAAAATGTTTCTCAAAAAGTTGAGGAAAGTATAACATCAACAAAAGAAGCTAGACAACAATATTTACAATCATTAACAGGAACAACAACAACAACTACAACAAATTAGTATTTATAAAGGAAAGGGTTTTGTATGAAAAAGATAGGATTTATGGGGGCATATGACAAAGCTAATTTTATGATATATACAGCAAAAGTGTTAAGGTTATTAGATTATAAGGTTTTAGTAGTAGACGCAAGTAGTGTACAGAAAATCAAATACATAATACCTGCTATAAATCCTACAAAATCATATATAACAAGTTTCGAAGATATAGATTTTGCAGTAGGATTTGAAGAATGGGCAGAAGTTGAAAGATATTTAGGAATAAGATATGATTCAAATGAGGACGAAGAAAGCAAAATAAATAAAGATATATATGATTATGTTTTAATTGACATTGATTCTGCTGAAAGATTAGAAAGTTTTGAAATGGAAAATGCAGATAAAAATTATTTTGTTACTTCATTTGATATGTTCTCATTGAAAAAGGGAATAGATATATTTAAAAATGTAATAAGACCAATGGATTTAACAAAAATAGAATTTGCTTATGAAACTTCAAAAGAAGATGAAGATTATTTAAACTACATTTCTCTAGAATATAAAGTTAATTGGAACAATTATGTATTTTACTTTCAAATATTAGGAGAAGATAACAAAGTATTTGAGGAAAATCAACGATTGGAGAAAATAAGATTTAGAAGATTAAGCATTGGATATAAAGAAACTCTTAGCTATGTAATACAAGATATTTGTAAAAATGAAAATCCAAGTAAAATAAAAAGAACAATGAAAGATTAGAGGAGGAAGATATGGCAATTGTAACTTTTTGGAATGGAACAAATGAGCAAGTTCGGAACTACCTCAAGTTGTATAGCATTCGCAACGGAAATTGCAATACAACATAATATGAAAGTTTTATTGGTATCTACAGCATTTGGTGATAGTTTAATAAGTGAAAGTTTTTGGCAAGAAAAAAAGAAAAAATCATTTTCGCTATTTGGTGGAAGTACAAAAGGCAAAGAAGTTGAAACAAGTGGAATTGTAGGATTAGATAGAATGCTTAGAAGCAATAAACTATCTCCTGATATAATAACAGATTATGCAAAAATAGTTTTAACAAACAGGCTTGAGATTTTACCAGGAATAGAAAATGATAAAGATCAATATAAGCAAGTAAAAGAAAAATATGCTCAAATTATTAGCTTAGCAGGAAAATATTACGATATGGTAGTTGTAGATTTAGACAAAAGTGTTGGAAAACAAGCTGAAATTGACATATTAAATACTTCAGATATTGTAGTTGCTTTAGTACCACAAAGAGCAAAGCAAATTGAAAAAATCCAAAATATGATAAATGAGGGAGAAATCCTAAAAGAACAAAATACAGTAATGGCAATAGGAAAATATATGGAAGAATCAAAATATAATGCAAAAAATATAACAAGAAATTTATTAAGAAAAAAAGATTTAATAAACACAATACCATATAATACATTGTTTTTTGATTCAACACAAGAAGGAACAGTTATTGATTTATTCTTAAATTTTATGAGAATAAAAGACAGAGATACAAATTATACATTTGTTGAAGAAATAAAAAGATTAAATGAAACCATAAAAGGAAAATTAGAAATACTACAAATGATGAGATAAAAAAGTCCAAATTATGTAAGTTACTTAAACTTATAATAGAAAGGAGGATGCTTTTGTTTAAGGTGAAATTAAATAAAAGCAAAAAATAAGAATGACAATAGTAAATCTTATACTTATAGTACTAGTATTAGGTGTAGCAGTATTAATGATATATTTTCACATTAATTCAAAGAAAAATGCCGAAGTTGTAACTAAAATGGACGTAGATGATCAGACTTATACATTAATCAAAATGATAGAATTTATAAAAAGAAGATTAGACGAAATTACAAAAATCAATTTATATGATATAGGTTTATCAGAGGAAGAATTAAAGAGAAGAAAAAGCAAAAAATATGAATTAAAAAAGGCCTTAAAAGGTTGTACTTATGGTGATGTAAATGATAAAAAATATGTTAAAGAATTGATTTTTGATTTATTATCAAAAGAATATGGCGTAACAGAAATGAATATATCAAAAGCTATACCATTTGATATTCCTTCTATTTTAACATCTCAAGATAAATTTGATATATTGATATATATTTACAAAAAAGAGTTTGGATATGAGGCTTTAAGTGAACTTATAAGAAAATACAAACTAGATGAATTCAAATATATACAAGGGGAAACAAAACCTTGTTATGTAATAACAGAAGATGAAATAAGCGAAATATTTGAAAAAGAAAATATAACACTTACATTTAATGATAAACTAAACATTGTTGTACAAAGAATATATCAACAATACAAAGGATATTCAAGTATAGACGAAATAAGAGATATGAACATAGATGGTGTATCTGGTGGTGTATCTGGACTTCCAGAAAGTTTTATAAGCCAAGTTGCACAAACAGACTCAGCAGATTATTTAACTCAAATACAAGAACACAAAGTACAACGTGCATGTGACAGTATTTGGATAATGTTTCATGGTAAATCAATACGTTTAGCATTTTTATCATTTGGAACAGAAGCAGAACTAAAAAGAGTATGCCAAAATATATACAAATACAATAACCCAGGTCAGTTATCAGACACAAATGGTTATAAAATTAATGAAATGAAAGATGGTTCTCGTGTCGTTGTTGTAAGACCTTCAATGTCAGAAACATGGGCATTCTTCGTAAGAAAGTTCGATGTTAAAAGAGCAACACTAGAACAAATAGTTCTATACCCAGGAAAAGAAGACACAATAGATCTTTTAAAATTCTTAGTAAAAGGTGCTAGAATTATATCACTAACTGGTGAACAAGGATGCCGGAAAAACAACAATGCTTATGGCAATGATTGAAAACATATATGAAACAATGAACTTACGTATCACAGAAACAGCGTTTGAGTTACACTTAAGAAAAATTTACCCAACACGAAACATCGTTTCAATGCGTGAGACAGACACAATAGCTGGTCAAGAGTGTTTGGACGTTCAAAAGAAAACAGATGGTTCTGTTAACATCATAGGTGAGGTTGCAACAGACCCCGTAGCATCTTGGATGATACAATCAGCCCAAGTTGCATCTAAATTTACATTATTTACTCACCACGCAAAAACATTTCCAGACTTAGTAACAGCACTTCGAAACTCAATGCTTAGAGCAGGAGTATTCAAAAACGAAAAAACAGCAGAAGAGCAAGTTGTACAAGTATTAAACTTCGATATCCACTTAGTAAAAGATTATAGAGGAAATCGTTACATAGAAAGAATTACAGAATGTGTACCAGTAGAAAATAAAAATGAATATACATTTGACCATAGAAAAGAAAAGACATTAGAAGGAAAATTTGATAAATTTTTTGATAATGCTACACATTACTTTATGAAAACAACAGATAAACAATTATATGTATATAGAAACATATTAGAATATGTTGATGGAGAATACATAATAACAAACAAAATATCAGACAAAAACATAAGAGAAATGAGACTTAACATGACAGATACAGATGCTGAAGATTTTGACAGATTTGTTGCAAAACATTGGGGAGAAGAAAGCGTATATAGAATGTCAGACGAAAGAAAAGAAAAATCTAAAATAGCAGTAGGAGTAGCAAAAAGAGGAAGAAAAGCGAAAACAGTAGAATAAGGAGGTTTATTAGATAATGTCAAATGATATGTTACTATATGTAATATATGGTATAGGTGGTATCTTTGTATTCATTGTTGTAGCTTTCTTAATTCTTAATAAAAAAATGGGAAAGTCTGATTATCAGAAAATAAAGAATTTAAGAAAAGGTACAGAATCAGATAAATTTTCGACAGAAATAATGTACCAGAAAATTTATATAACCTTTTCTAAAATTCCTTTTTTAAAGAGTTATCTATTAAAATTAAGGAGAAGACTTGAAATTATAAATGTTGATGATGAATATGCAACTCGTAGAGATTCAGCAAAAATCTTAACAAGAACATTATTGATTTTGATTCCAATAATGACAGCTTCAATTATAGTTGCACATACAAACTATTTACTATTATCAATAGTATTAATATTCGAAATTTTTATGGTAGATAACTTTATTGATGGAATGGTAGACAAAATAGATAATACATTATTAAAAGAACAATTAGACTTTTTTGCAGAAATAAGACATGCTTATCACGAGTTTAATATGGTTGAAGAAGCAATATACCAAATTTCACAGGATGATGAAAAAAATATATCAAAACAAGGTGAAAAAATATATGAAGTTTTAATTTCTAACGATCCAGAAATGGAACTAGAAAAATATTATGATATTGCACCAAATCCTTATTTAAAAGAATTTGCGGGTGTATCATATTTGACAAAAGAATTTGGTGATAGGAAAGTAGATAAATCTTCACTATACCTAAAAAACGTAAATAATATTACAGAAGAAATGCAAATTGAAATATTAAAAAGAGATAAGATTGATTATGTGTTCCAAAGTTTATCAATTATCTCAATAGTACCAGTTTTAGGACTAGAGCCTTTAAAGAACTGGGCAGTAGAAAACTTTAGCTTTACACAGAGCTTTTACTGTGGCAAAAATGGAATGTTAGTACAAATATTAGTAATATTATTAACAATAATATGTTACTTATTATTAAGAAAAATAAAAAATAATGGATCAACAGATAAAAGCACACAAAATACGGAAAATCCTTGGCAGGCAAAGGTATACAAAAATCCAATTGGAAAGAAAGTTGTGGATTTATTTATACCTAAAAAAGGAACAAAAGAGTTTTTAAAGGTACAAAAGCTATTAAAAGACTCAGCTTCAAAATTAAAGATGGAATGGCTGTATGTAAATAGAATTGCGATTGCAATTGTAACGTTTTTAATTTCAATATTCTTATTTGTAGAATTACATGCAACATCTGTAAATTGGATTTATACAGAACCGACTACAGATTATGATATAATGGGTGGTGTAACAGGAAGAGAACTCGAAGAAGCTATGGCTAAAACGGAAAGTGACAATAAATTCTTAGATATGTTTAAAGGAAATACCAAAACTACGGTTCAAGATATACAAAAAGCTATGGAAAGATCAAGTGATTATGCAGACAGTAAAGACGAGGAAATATCAGAAGCTGCACAAAGAGTTTATGATAAATTGCAAAAGATTAACAAAGAATATCTTGGATGGTTTGAAGTTTTATTATCTGTAGTATTTATGATAGTTGCTTATATGGCGCCAATTTGGATAATGTATTTCCAATTGAAAATGAGACAGATGGAAATGGAAGACGAAGTAATGCAATTCCAAACAATAATATTGATGCTTATGAGAATTGAGCGTGTAAATGTTGAAATAATTCTGGAATGGCTGGAACGTTATGCAAATATTTTCAAAGAACCAATATCAAGATGTGTTAATAACTATGAAGCAGGAGCTTGGGAAGCATTAGAAGAATTGAAAAATGAAACTAATTACCAACAATTTATAAGAATAGTAGAAAGCTTACAAGCAGCTGTTGAAAAAATCCCAATTAGGGATGCTTTTGATGAATTAGATTCAGAAAGAGATTATTACCAAGCAAAAAGACGTGAATCAAATGATAGATTAATAGCTAAAAAAGCAAGAATAGGTAAAATTATAGGATTTTCTCCAATGGTTGTAATGTTTGTTGGATACCTAATAGTACCACTTGTAGTTATAGGTTTAACAAGTATGACAAGTTCAATGGCAAGTTTACAATAAAGATAAAATAAAGTAAGGAAGGTGATATTTTGGAAAATGCATCAAAAGCATTAATTATGGCAGGAGGAATGCTTCTTGCAATACTTATTGTTTCATTATTAATATATGCTTGGAGTTTATTTTCAGAATATCAAGCTTCCCAAGATTCTTTAGCAGATGTTGAAGATACAGCAAAATTTAACGAACAATTTGCTAATTATGATAGAGATGATGTTCAAGGTTATGAGCTTATTAGTTTAGTAAATAAAATTATAGATTATAATTATAGAAAATCTGATGATGGAGAGGCTAAAAATAATAATAAATATAGTCCGATAAAAATTACTGTAAATTTTGGAAGTGACGATAATAGAAAATCGTTATGTCCAGAGGAAAATGTAAATAATAAATTATTTAGCAAAAATACTTATGAACAGTCAAATCAACAAGCAACTAGAGATCCATTTAAAAATATAATTGAAACAGCAACAGGTCTAGAAAATAGATGGGGAGGTTCTGATAATGCAACTAAAATTGCTAAAGGATATACTGCTATGTTTATAACTCCAAGAACAGATGATGATAAGATAAATGCTGTGAAAAAATTCAACTATTCATCTAAAACAAAGTATAAATTGGATGTTGCGGGTTATACAGATATGACTAATAAAGAAAAAGATAAGGTTTTTCAATATTATGAATATATGCAATTTAAAAGGTCTATATTTAAATCTGATTCTGAAAACCTTGTATATGATAACCTGACAGGACGAATTACAAAAATGGTATTTAACTTTGTTGAAATAAGATAGGAGTAGAATATGGAAAATGCATCTAGAGCCTTAATTATGGCAGGAGGAGTTTTAATTGCAATATTATTATTAACTTTATTTTCATATTTATTTGGACAGATGGCCTCTGGTACGTCAAGTGTTTATCAGACTATAGAAAAACACGAAATTGATGAATTTAATCAACAATTCTTGAATTATGAAGGAAGAGGAAAGACACCTTTACATAGAAAAACTGAAACAGGAGAGGACGAGATATATTATAATTATTTAAAACCTCAAGATGTAGCAACATTATTAAATTTAGCTCAAAATGCTAAAAAAAATTCAAAGTTGAAAGCTGAAGTTAAAGTTTTTTTAGGTACAAATGATATTTCTTCTCAGGATTCAAATGAATGGCTAAAAAGCAATATAAATTCAAGTAATGAATATAAATGTGATAAAATAAGTATTAATCCTAATACATTATTAGTTTACAAAGTAGAGATTGTTGCAAAATAAGCTTAGAGGAATGATAGATATGAAAAAAACGATTATAATTATAGTATGTATTGTTATTGTTATATTATCAATATTTGGAAATAAGTATTTAAATTATAGAGATAAAAAAAGACAAATAAATGAAGAAAATCTTGAATATGAAACATATTTAAACAAAGAAGTTTCGGGAAGAGATTTAACAACTGCGGTAAATAGAGCCGTAGACAATAATGAAAAAAACAAGGTATCAAAAGATGAAAAGGGCTTCTATATACAAAATGATATTAATTCCGTGATTATAGAAATTAAAATTTCAGATAATGATACAACATATAAAATGGAAACTCTGTATAACGGAGGAATGCCAACTTTTATTCAATATTATGGAGATATTTCTTTCGAATGTACAAAAATAGATTATAATAAAAACGGAAGAGTAAGTTTTATGATATTTGAACAAAAGACAAGTTAAGTTATTAATATTAGACAGATGTAATGCTTCCATAATGTTACATCTATCTATATCAAATAGAAAATTAAATTATATATTTTAAAGGAGGAATTTATTATGGAAAACGCTTCAAAAGCACTAATTATAGCAGGAGCTATACTATTATCAATTTTATTAATTTCAATGGGAATAATTGTTTACAGAAATGCAAGTTCAACAATTAACTCAGCAGATATGAGTGAAACAGAAACTCAAACATTCAATGGAAAATTTACACCATATTTAGGAACAAATATTACAGCTAATCAGGTTTATACTTTATGTGAAAGTGTACAAACAAGTAATCAATCTGAAAAAACAAATGGAACAAAAAGATATATAAAGGTAACTATTACTGCTGATCAAAACAAAGGTGTTGCAACAGCAACATATGGAGTGTCTGGTGCTAATACAGCAGATGCTGATGTAAAATCAACAAATATTACAAAATTACCAAGCAGCCAAACTTATACTGTTACAGCTTCAAAATATAATGGTTCTACAATTCAAGAAATAACTGTAAAAGCAAACTAAGATTAATTTGAGGTGAAACTATGGAAAATGCGTCAAAAGCTTTAATAATGGCGGGTGCTATATTAGTAGCAATACTAATTGTATCATTAGGTGTATTAATCTTTAACAATTTTTCTAAATCAGTTAAAGATAGCGCTAATATGGATGAACAGGCAATTGCTAATTTTAATTCAAAGTTGACACCATATATGGGAGATAGTATTAGTGGATCACAGGTAAATGCATTGATACAGTTGGTTATATCAATAAATACTTCTGCACATAATTCAAATGAATTAGGAAAAGGGGTAATAATCTCATATCCATCAACAAATGGAGATAATACTATTTCTCCTGATGATTCTGATTTAGGCTACAATAACAGTAGTCCAAATGCAACTAAAAAGGTAGCAACAGGAGCTGGAAAATTTTATACTGTTACATCAACATATGGTGATAATGGTTTAATTAATGAGATTACAGTTAGCAATAATTAAAATAATAAAAGAAAGGAGATATTCAAATGGAAAATGCGTCAGATGCCTTAATAATGGCAGGTCAAATGTTAATATTTATAATAGCACTTACTGTTTGTATATCTTCTTTTACAACTGTAAGAGCCGAAGTAAACAGGATTGTTGGTGAAAATGAAGAAATAAGAATGGCAAGAAATGGAGACACATATATAAATTATATAGAAAGTAAAAGAAGTTCATCAACAAGAGTAATTGGTTCAGATGCACTTATAGCATCAATGTATAGAGCTATAAAAGAAGATTATGTTATATATATAAAATTTAATAGTGATATAAGAGACCAAATTGATACTTCTCATATAAAAACAATGGTTGCATCAGTAGATTCTGTAGTGAAAAACAAAGATGGTCAGCCTATAATAAAAGCAGGAGATAAATTAATTAAGATAACAATAGGTTCAGATACTAACCAAAACATAAATGAAGTACTGAAATCAACAGAGGGAGGAAAGCTATTTGAATTAATTAAGGATAAAAACTTTAATGAATACCTAGGAGAATATCAAAAAGCTTCTGCTCAAGGTGTTACTTCGGAAAATAAGGAAGTATATAGAATTATAACCTATGTAGAAGTATAACCAAATTCGAATCCATAAAATAGAAAAAAACTATTTACAAAATAAACAAAAAAATGATATAATATAATTGTTTAATAATATTATTGATTTGAAAGGAAGGAAAATTATGGGAGATTCAGCAGTAACAATAATAGCAATATTTTTAGCAGCAATATTAATGTTTGTTTTTCCACTTATGACAATGGCAGATAAATCAGATGATGTTTCACAATTATCAATTCAAAATGCAACAACAGATTTTACAAACAAAATAAGAACAACAGGATATCTTTCTCAAGATGATTATGATAACTTCATATTAACTCTTGCATCAACAGGAAATTCATATGATGCAGAAATTACAATACAAAAATTAGACCAAAATCCTGCAAAGAAGAGTAGTGGAGATACAACAACAATAGGACAAAATGTATATTATACAATGTATACAACTCAAGTTTTAGAACAATTACCATTATCATTAAATGAAGGAGATATAGTATCTGTTAATGTTGAAAATACAAATACAACAGTAGCAGGACAATTAAGAAACTTTATGTATAAAGTTACAGGAAATACAAGTGGCAATATAGTTGCACAAGAATCTGGAATAGTAACAAAAACAACAGCAAATTAAAAATAAAATAGCTTGTAGGTTATTTTATTACAAGCTTTTTGTTTAATTTTAAATGCAATTAAAAGGGGGAACAAACATGTAATTTTTGTTTTTTATAAAATAAAAAGTTAGATGTTTGTTCCCATTAATTTTGGACAAAGGAAAGGAATACATATGAAACTCCAATCATTAGCAATCATATTTATAATAATAATAATGCCAATATCTATGGTTTTATCTGAGTATATAAGTAATAAAATAGAAACAGAAGAAAGAGAATTGGTATATAATACAAGGCTTTTAAACTCTACATATGATGCGATAAAAGCATACCAATTAAATACTGTTAATAATGCTTTTGGTGATGTTACTAATAAAAAGATACAAGATATAGAAGCAGCAGCTAAAACTTTTTATAATTCTTTAGCATCTAATTTCAACTTCTTAGGAAATAAATCTGATGTTATGAAAGAATATGTACCTGCGATTGTATTTACAATGTATGATGGGTATTATACTTATACACCTTTTACTAATACTTTAACAGAAATCCCAGATAAAGATGCTAGAGGAGAAGATGCTTATGATAAATCTTATACTGTAAATGGTGATACTGAAGAAGGATTAAAACCATATGTTTACTATACTGCTAGGTATAAATATTCAAATGCAAGCGGAGAAAGCGATTTTTCCATAATTTACACATTAGATAATTATATAACTATACAAGGAAAAGTAAATGGAGAATTTGTTTATGACAATGGTTATTTGTATAGTATAGCAGATACTAAAGCGGAAGCAGAGGCTGGAAAGGGAATATATAAATATCGAGGTCAAAATAAATATAATTATATGGGCGTTGATTTTGAAGAAGGAACAACAGAAGAGTTAAAAGAATACGTAGGCGGAAGTACTGATGATTATCTGTATTCATATGCCAAAATAAATGGAAAAAAATATTACTTAGATCCCAAAGCAGATAAAAGTAAAACAGGAACGATTACAAAAGATGGAGAAACTTTTGATGCAGGAACAGGAATATTCTATATAGATTCAAATGGAACAAGAAATTATAGTCAGGTAAAAACATATGATGAATCTAATACAACAGCAGAAAAGACTGAATTCTTAAAATATTATAAAGCTATAAAGCATAATAAAAGTGCATATGAGTATTATAAAGATGCTTATGAATTTTCTTGTTGGGTTTTAAATAAAGGAGAATTTACTAGTACAACTAAACGAAAAGATAAATCAGGAACAGAACATAATAAATATGATTTAAGTGGTTTAAAAGCAAATATGTCAACTATATATAATGCGACTGCAGATGATAATGCTACATCACTACAAAATTATGGCAACATAGAAATCTTTGGAGGAACAAGCAATATCGAAAATGCAGATTCAAATTTCAATCAACATAGAAAAGCAGTAATAAGATATGTTGTAGAAACAAATCTATCAACAGCGATTGCATCATTTTCATCAGATAAACAATTTTTGATGCCTAAAATATCAGAAACAGACTGGGAAACTATAGAAAATGATGTTTGTGCAATATCATTTTTACAAGGAATGAGTTTAGGAGCAAAGAAATATAACGGATATTCTGTAGTTGCAAATACATTAACAAAGGAATATATAGATGAAAATGATATATATCTTTTAACTAAAAATTCATCAGATCAAGATATACAAGATATATATTGTAAAGTAAACGATAAATCTTTAGGAACAGAGCTAACATTAAAACAAAAGAATAATTTAGGATATTATGCTGGAGTTTGGAAAGTAGACTTTGAGCAAAGACAACTAATTCAAGAGGCGACAACAGAAGGAGAAGAAGATAAAAATGTACATTATTATCCACATAATGACTATGGTAGCTATACAAGTATAATGGGAAGTTATTCTAGAGATACCATTGCTGATAAAGATATGTATAAATATATAGCGAGTTTAAGTGATTTGAACGTAAAAACCGCTTACCTTATGGCACTTGGAAGAGAGCGTTGGGGTGCGTATAATGTTAATAATGTTAACTATGAATTATACAGAAATTCTAATGGAAATATTTATTTCTTGGAAGATTATGTTGTTAATTTATAAAATAAAAATGTACCATTAGGACCTGGTCCTTTTGGTACATTTTTATTATTTCAATAGCATAGGACCAATTTCTGTAACTGTTCCTGCACCTTGTGTTATAATAATATCATTTTCGTGAATATTTTCTTTTAAATATTTTACGCAATCATTAAAATCAGGTATATATAAAGCATCTTTTCCAAGGCTGCATATTTTATCAGCTAAATCCTTAGAAGTAACACCATAAGTATTTTTTTCACGAGCAGCATAAATATCTAAAATAATTATATTATCGAAATTTAATAAAGCTTTAGCAAAATCATCCATAAGATTTTTAGTTCTACTATAAGTATGAGGTTGGAAAACAACCCAAGATTTATTATATTTTTTATTCATTAAAGCTTTAGCAGTAGCTACAATTTCTGTTGGATGGTGACCATAGTCATCATAAATATTTGCTCCATTTACAGTTCCTTTAAATTCAAATCTTCTATTTGCACCTGTAAATGAAAGTAAAGCTTTTTGAATAGAATTTAAGTTTATTCCATAATAATCACATAAAGCAATACAAGCCAAAGCATTTAGAACATTATGCATACCAGGAATACTTAATTTGATTCTTCCATAAAATTCGCCTTTTGCATAAACATCAAATTCTGGGAAACCATTATTGTCAAAAACAATGTTTACAGCAAAAAAGTCAGTATTTTTATTAGAAATTCCGTAGGTTATAGAAGTTGCATTTGTGTATTCTATTAAATTTAATGCATTTTTATCATCACCATTAACAACAAGTAAACCATCATCTGGAAGAAGTTTTACATATTTTACAAAAGCTTTTTTTATGTTCTCAAAATTTTTAAAATAATCTAAATGGTCATTATCAATATTTAAAATAATTTCAGATTTAGGGCTAAATTTTAAAAAGCTTTCAACATATTCACAAGCTTCAATAATAAAATATTCACTATTACCAACTTTATAATTTCCATTTAATTGTTTAATATCAGCACCAACTTGAATGCTAGGGTCTTTTAGGGCTTCTAAGAAACAAAGTGAAACCATTGAAGTTGTTGTACTTTTTCCGTGTGTACCAGAAATTGTAATTGTGTCTTTATAGCATCTTGTAAGTTCACCTAGGAAATCAGCTCTTTCTATTATAGGAATATTTTTAGATTTGGCTGTTACAAGCTCTGGGTTATCTTGCTTTATAGCTGCTGAATAAACAACTACATCTTGATCTACAATATTTTTTTCATTATGTCCAATAAATACTTTTATTCCGGCTTTTTCTAATTTTTTAGTAGTTTCTGTTTCAACATTATTAGAGCCTGTAACTTGAAAACCAAAGTTTACAAGTATTTCTGCAATACCGCTCATACTAACTCCACCAATACCTACCATATGTACTTTTTTATATTTTTTTAATCTTTCTATATTAGGCATATTTTCTCACTCCCGTTAAAATAAAATCTATCCTCGATTATATACTTATTCTATGGTTTTTTCAAGGAAAATGTGAAAAAATAATGAATTTTTTATGAAAAACAAATTACAGAAATATTGACAAAAAGAAATAAAAATAGTAAATTAAAATCAAATGCCAAATGGCTTTTCAGTAACTAAAAATTAAATTTTAGGAAAGGAAAGAATGCAAGATGAGAGATGAAAGATATTTTCGTTTTTTATGCTATCACAAAGGAAGAGTAACAACCAACAAACGGCTAAAATTTGTCGCCAAAATTCAAGATACAGGGTATGTTGAAAATCTATATATTGAATTTTATCGTGCAGATAAATTGGCTATGGAAATTAAGTTAAACTATGTTGGAAAGGAGAACAAGTGCAGTATATTTGCTAGTAAAGAATTTGATTTTGAATTATCAGGAACTTATTATTATGTCTTTAGATATGAACTAGAAGGTAGTAGGGTGTATATTGTAAAAGGAAGAAATTTAGTTAAAGAAAAAGGATTATATCCAAATGAATTGGGCTTTAAACTGGAGGTGCCAGATAAAACTTTAAGAGTTATTCCAAAATGGCTAGGAAGAACAGTTTATCAACTTATGCCAGATAGATTTAGTATTGGAAAAGAAGGAATCAATCAGGTAAATAATAGAAAAGTAAAAAACTGGGAAGATAGAATGCCAGATTGGGAGCCTGATACAGATGGAGTTTATCGGAATGAGTATTTTTATGGTGGAAATTTACAAGGTATAATGGAGAGAATTCAGTATATAAAATCTATGGGATTTGATACTGTATATATTACTCCTATATATCCAAGTAAGACATATCACCATTATGATCCTTGTGAACTTCTTGAAATTGATCCAATGTTGGGAACTTGGGAAGATTTTAAAAATTTAGCCTTAGAGCTTAAAAAGAATGGAATGTATATGATAAATGATTGTGTATTTAATCATATGTCAAACTGTTCAGAGCTTTTTAAATCCGCTGTTTCCGATAAAAATTCACCATATAAGAATTGGTTTGCAAAAGATGGTGATAATTATAGAACTTGGTATGGATTTAAGGATATGATAGAACTTGATAAAATGAATAAAGATGTTCAAGAATATCATAAAAAATCCATAAAGAAGCTAAAAGAAAATGGAGCAGATGCAATAAGATTAGATTTAGGAGAAATTCTTCCAAGTGGATATTTAACCTCAATTGGGGAAGAAAAAGATAATGAATTCATATTTTTTAACGAGATGTGGGGATTAGCCACACATAGATATGATTCGCAAATTTTTAATAAAGAAGCGGATTCGGTAATGAACTATCCTGCTACAGATGCAATACTTAGATGGGTTCGTTATGGAAATGCAGAATTATTAAAATATATATTAGAAGAATTAAATAAATATCCAAAAGAAGTAAGAAATCGTTTGCTAAATATTGTTTCTACTCACGATACCCCAACTGCTATTACAATGTTAATTGGAGAAGGAATGAACCCAGATTCATATACAGGTGGAATATGGGATATAGAAGCACCTTGGCGTAAACCAGAAGGATTTGATACTTATGGTTTTAGAAAGTTTGAGGCCGAAAATGATTCAATTCCTAAGGAAAAATTACACCTTGGAATAAAGAAATTAAAATTAGCTTTAGGCATATTTTATGTAATTCCAGGTATTCCATCAGTGTTTATGGGAACAGAAAATGCGGAAAGTGGTTACAAAGATCCGTTCCCTAGAAAGCCAATGATTTTTCGAGATACTGCAATTTTGAAAAATTTCTTGTTTAATTTAAGTCAAGTAAGAAAAGAAAATTTAAATGTACTTGCTCAAGGAGATGCCAGAGTTAGAAGATGTAATGATTCATTACTAGACTATGAACGGTATACAGAAAAGAACAGCTTTAGAGCCATCTATAACAGAACCAATAGACCGATTTTGTTAGAAAATTTAGGTGCTGATTATAAGTTGATTTTTTCTGAGGAATTTAAAGCAGGCATTATTGGTGCAAATCAATTTGCTTACTTTATAAAATAGCAAAAAATTGTGCCATTCTAATATATTTTTAGAATGGCACAATTAAATTATATGTGAAATAAAAAAATAAAATTATCTGGAAATAAAAAACTAAAATTGCAAAAGCCTTAAAAATATGTTATACTAAAATTCGACAAAAAAGAAAGAAGGTCAAAATAAATGCGGAAATAAACAAAAAAGAGTAGCATTTTATACATTACGGTTGCAAGGTAAACCAATATGAATCAAATGCTATGGCACAAAAATTTTTAGAAAACGGATATGGAATTTGTGAATTAGAAGAAAATCCAAATGTTGTTGTTGTAAATACGTGTACAGTAACAAATATAGCAGATAGAAAATCAAGACAAGTATTAAGAAAAGTAAAAGAAGAAAATCCTCAAAGTATAATTGTTGCAGTTGGATGCTATGTACAAGTTGCAAAAGAAACTGTAGAAAATATGAAAGAAATCGATTTATGCTTGGGAAATGTCGAGAAAAAAGATATAGTAAAAAAAGTTGAAGAATATATGAAAAAAAATCAAAAAGAAAATATAGAAATTATTGATGTAAACAAAGAAACCGAATTTCAAGAGATGGGAGCCATTACATTTTCAGAAAAAACTAGAGCAACAGTTAAAGTTCAAGATGGTTGCAATAATTTTTGCACATATTGCTTAATTCCATTTGCAAGAGGAAGAATAAGAAGTAGGAAAAAGGAAAATGTAATTGAAGAAGTAAAAAAAATTGCAGAAAAAGGAATAAAGGAAATTGTAATAACGGGGATTCATATAGCATCTTATGGCAAGGACTTTGATAACAATTATAGATTAATAGATTTACTTGAGGATTTAGATAAAATTGACGGAATAGAAAGAATTAGATTAGGTTCATTAGAGCCAACTATAGTTACAAAAGAATTTGCTGAAAGACTTTCAAAATTAGATAGCATCTGCAATCAATTTCATTTATCTCTTCAAAGTGGATGTGATGAAACATTAAAAAGAATGAATAGAAAATATTCGTGTGATGAATTTTTTAAGGTTACTGAAATTTTAAGAGAGTATTTTAAAGATGTAAATTTAACAACAGACATAATTGTAGGTTTTCCAGGGGAGACAAATGAAGAATTTGAAAGTACTTATGAATTTTTAAGTAAAATCAAATTTTATAAAATGCATATTTTCAAATATTCACCAAGAGAAGGAACTTTGGCGGCTAAGATGACTAATCAAATTGACGGAAATATTAAAGAAGAAAGAAGTCAAAAGTTAATAGAGCTTTCTAATAAAAATGAGAGAGAATATAATGAAAAGTATATTGGCAAGAGCGTAGATGTTTTATTTGAGGAAGAGAAAGATGGCTTATGGTCTGGGTATACTAAAAATTATGTAAGAGTTTTTGTTGAGAGTGATGAGAGTTTGGAAAATAGACTTAAAAAGATTGAGATAAAAGATGTTTATGAGCTTCGGACTTAGAGGATTTTAAAATGGGGACGGTTCCTTTTTCAAAAAGGAACCGTCCCCATTTTAAAAAAATTAAGCTTTATGTTTATTTTTTTGAACAAGAGAATAGATAATTTTTGATATTAATAGTATTAACAAAATAGCAACTACTATTTTAAATAATTTATCTTCAAAAGATGAATTTTGAAAATTAGTAATAATAGTTTTATATTTATTTTCTTTATATTTTCCTGTATTGCAATCATAATTAGTAAAGGTATAATAAGGATTATCGTTTCCAAATTCAGAATAATAAGAAGAACCGTCGTAAGTTATTTCTGTTATAGTACCATCATTATTAGTAATTGAAATATTTAGTATTGGTTTTATATTGATATTTTCATATAGAAAATATTCTATTCGAGTAGTAGAACTTTTATTAATTATAATTTTATTGTTTGATATTGTTGAACTAGTATCTGTTTTTATTTTATTATCTGACAAAATTAAATTCATATCTTTATTATCAATTGAATTTATTTTTATATCGTTATTGTTATAATTTTTTAATTCAATATCTATGTATCCGCTATAATGAGGAGGAAGTCCAGCATTACTTTTTAGTTCGATAAGAGGAAATATAATTATGCAAATTAATATTAATATTAAAAATTTTTGATGTAATTTCATATAATTTATTCCTTCCCAGTTTTTTATATTAAATATTTTAATATATTTAACAAAAAAAGTCTATATTTTTTCTATTTTGTTGCAAAAAAATATAAAGTTTGATATATTTAAGAAAAAATAGGAGGAACAAAAAATGAATATAAAAATTATAGGATCAACAAATGTAGGATATATATTACCAAAAGACGAGGCATTAAAATTTGCAGGAAAATCAGCAGGGATATGCTATTTGCCACATAATACTGAAAAATTATTCTCAGAATCAGAAGAAAAAACAATTAAAAGAGCGGAAAACACATTAAAATCAGGACATCACAGTGTATATTCTCATTCGGTATATAATTTTGTATTAGAAGGCATTCCTAAAATATTGGCAATGATTTTAAATAATGAAAAGATGTACAACACATCAGAAAAATCAGCTAGATATACTAAGATGGAATCAACAGGAATTGAAAAAGAATTATATGAAGAATGGATAGAAATTTATAAAGAAAAAATCAAAGAAAAGTATAAAGATTTTGATGAAAAGAAAGTATTGAAATTAGCACAAGAAAATGCAAGAGGAATAATAAGTGTATTTACTCCAGCAACAACGATGGAATATACTACAGATTTTAGACAAATAAATTATATTATTCATTGGGCAGAAGATTTTATCGAGAATGCAGAGAATACATTGTTTAATCAAAAGTTAAAAGAAGTATTAAAGGATTTTATAAATCAAATGCCAGATATAATTATCCCAGAATTAAATTCTAAAACTAAGAACAGGACATTTTCATTATTTGCTAAAAGAGATAGAAAGGAAGAATTTGGAGAAAACTATTCAACTAACTACGAGGTAAGTTTTTCGGAATTAGCTCAAGCTCAAAGACATAGGACAATTTACTATGAAATGCAAATTAAAGATAAGGCAAGTTATTATGTTCCTAAGATAATACAAAACACAGAATTAGAGACAAAATGGATAAAAGATCTTTCTTCATTAGAGAATAATTTTCCACAAGCAATGTTAGTAAAAGTTAACGAGAGAGGTACAGTGGAGAATTTTATACTAAAGTGTCAAGAGAGAATATGTGGTGCAGCACAACTTGAAATAATGAACCAAACTAAGGATACTTTAGATAAATACATAGAGAAGACAAGAAATACAAATAAAGATGTTTATGAATATTTATTGCCATATTCAAAGGGAGCACGTTGTACTTTTCCGGGATTTAAGTGTACAGCTCCTTGTGTATTTGGAGGAATAAATGCATTAAATAGAAGCATATAAAATTAGAAAAATGGAGAAACAAAAACGCTAAATATAAGGTAATAATTAATTAAAAATTGAATATAAATAATACTAATTAAAGATTAAGAAAGGACTGGTATTTCGATGGAAATATTTGAAAACAATAAACCTATAATTAGTATTATAAAAGGCACAGCCATATCGTTTTTAGCAACAATAATTGCATTAACAGTATTTGCTGTGCTTTTGACATATACAGATTTATCAGAAAATACGGTAAAACCTGTTATAATTACCATAACCGGAATTAGTATTCTTATTGGAAGCTCAATTGGTACCAGAAAAATCCGAAAAAATGGATTAATAACAGGAGGAATTATTGGAGCTTTATATATCCTAATTATTTACATAATTTCAAGTGCAATAAACACGAATTTTGCACTTAGTCTTGGCTCTGCCATCATGATGGGAATTGGACTAATTGGAGGCGTGCTTGGAGGAATTATTGGGGTGAACACAAAGTGATTTTTCTGATTGGGGACGGTTCCTTTTTCAAAAAGGAACCGTCCCCATTTCGAAAAAAACTATTGACATTTTCATAACTATGTTATATAGTATTAAAAACTAGATGGAGGATAAAGAATATGAAAAGAACAAAATTAGATGAAAGAGTATTACCTACATACACAAAAGGGGAAGAAATATTTAATATGACATCACATATAGTAGGAGGAGCCTTAGGAATAGTAGCATTAGTATTATGTGTTATATTCGCAGCAATACATCACAATCCTTATGGAGTTGTTGCAAGCTCAATATTTGGGGTAACAATGATTTTATTATATACAATGTCAAGTATATATCACGGTTTAAAACCAGATACAAAAGCTAAAAAAGTATTTCAAGTATTAGACCACTGCTCAATATTTTTGCTTATTGCAGGTTCATATACGCCATTTGCACTATGTACATTAAGAGAGATGGATACAGCAACTGGATGGTGGATTTTTGGAATAATATGGGGAATGGCAATATTAGGAATAATATTAAACTCTATAGATTTAAAGCAATTTAAAGTATTTTCAATGATATGCTATTTAGCTATGGGATGGTGTATTATTGTTAAAATAAAATGGGTAATAGAAGGTCTTGGATGGACAGGCTTTACTCTTTTAGTTGCAGGTGGTGTAATTTATACCATTGGTGCAGTTTTATATGGATTAGGTAAGAAGAAAAAATATATGCATTCGATTTTTCATTTATGCATTTTTGCGGGTAGTTTGTTACATTTTCTTTGTATATTATTGTATGTTGTATAAAAATTTTGAAATGGGGACGGTTCCTTTTTTAAAAAGGAACCGTCCCCATTTCAAAAAATTACAACTTTATAAAATTATAATCAACGCTACTATTTAAAGTTAAGCTACCATCATAAACTGTAGAACTCTCAGTAGATAAAGGAATATTCAAAATAAAAGGACAAGAATAAACTTCATCTAAATTATTAGTAATATTAATAACAAAGCTAAGTTTACAAGCAATAGAATTTAATGTAATACCACATCTTTTAAGTAAGGTTCCATCATAAGATATATGTGACATATTATCTGTTAAAGTATAATTAGATTTTAAACCAGAATTTACATAGCAAAGCGTAATAGGATTTGCACAATTGTTATATAAAATAGGTTTTGAATAATCAATTTCATCCTCAGATGAAACTTCAAAATCTAAATTATTCTCTATTTTTTTAGATTCATCAAAACTATTATTTGCAAAATCGTTAATATTTTTAAAATAAAGGTTAGGAGTTCCAATAGATGGTTGTAGGCTAAATGAAATATTTGATAAGCTTACACTTTTTAGGGTATTTTTTGCATTGTAATTTCCATCATTTACATTATTATTTATAAAGATTGCGATATCTGTATATTGATATAAATCATTTATTGTAAAAGATGAATTTGCATTTATTTCAGATTTTGCATTTGCACTGCTAAAGTAGACGATTTTGTTTACTGAAAATGGTGATGTTAAGTCTACATTTAATGCATTTTCCATTGCTTTTGTACTCTTTAAATTTTGAGCAAATGATTTTATTGATAAAAAGCTCAAAAAAAATAATAGTAAAATAAGTAGTGTAAGTACGACATAAAATATGTATTTTTTCTTAGGCATTTTTGCTCCTCCGTTTCATTTGTATTATTATATTAAATAATAGTATAAAATATTAATAAAGTCAATAAATTTGCTTGCATAAAAGGCAAAAACAATATATAATAAAAAAGCACAAAAACGAGTACATAAAGAAAAGGAGGTTTTATTAAAATGAAAATATTATTAAAAAATGCAAGAGTAGTAGACCACAAAAATAAATTAGACGGAAAAATGGATATATTATTAGAAAACGATAAGATATCAAAAATATCAGAAAAAATAGAAGAATCAGTAGACCGAGAAATTGATTGTACAAATTACATAATAATTCCTGGAATGATAGATATGCACTGTCACCTAAGAGAACCTGGGTTTGAGTATAAAGAAACAATAGAAACAGGTTCAAAAAGTGCGGTAGCAGGAGGATTTACAACAATTTGTCCAATGCCAAATACAAAACCAGTACCAGATAATGTAGAAACATTAAAAATGATTATAGAAAAGGCAAAAGCAGTAAACTTATGTAATGTGCTTCCATTTTCATCAATAACAAAAGGTGAAAAAGGTGAAGAATTAGTTGATTTTAAGGCAATGAAAGAAGCGGGAGCAATCGCATTTTCAGATGATGGAATTCCAGTTGTAAACTCAAAAGTAATGAGAGAAGGGATGATAAGAGCAAATGAGGTTGGTTCATTTACATCAGCACATTGTGAGGAAAAATCTGTTGCCAAAGGTGCGATAAATGCAGGCGAAATTGCTGAAAAATTAGGAGTAGAAGGGGTTTTACCAGAGGCAGAGGAAATAATGGCAGCTCGTGATGCAATAATTGCTGAAACAAATGATATACACGCACACATCTGTCATATTAGCACAAAAACATCAAAAAATATGATAAGAGATGCTAAAAAAAGAGGAGTAAAAATTACTTGCGAAACTTGCCCACATTATTTCTCATTAACAGTAGATGAGGTTCTAAGAAAAGGAACAAACGCAAAAATGAACCCTCCTTTAAGAGAAGAAAAAGATAGATTAGCTATTATAGAAGGATTAAAAGAAGGGACAATAGATTGCATAATAACAGACCATGCACCACATTCAGAGGAAGAGAAAGCAAAGAGTTTAGCTGATAGCCCAAACGGAATCATAGGATTTGAAACAGCTTTATCTTGTGAAATTATGAATTTAATAGACACTGGAGCCCTAAATTATGATGATTTAGTTAGAGTAACATCATATAATCCAGCAAAATTACTAGGATTAAATACAAAAGGAGCAATTGAAGTTGGTTTTGATGCAGATTTAACAATATTTGATCCAAATAAAGAATATGTTTATACAAAAGATATGATAGTTTCTAAAGCTAAGAATTCACCTTTTATAGATGAGAAAATGAAGGGAAAAGTTGTGTACACTATTGTTGGTGGAAGAGTAGTGTATGAAGAAAAATAAAAGAAAGGACGCAAAAAAATGGAACATAAAATAGTACCAATTACAGTATTAACAGGATATTTAGGAGCAGGAAAAACAACACTTCTAAATTATGTATTAAACAATCAAGAAGGCTACAAAGTAGCAGTAATAGTAAATGATATTGGTGAGGTAAATATAGACGAAAAATTAATAAAAGATGGAGGATTCATCAAAGAAGAAGATAAAGGAAATGTAGTACCACTATCAAACGGATGTATATGTTGTACATTAAAAGAAGATTTAATGAATCAAATAGTAGATATCTTAAAAACAAGAAAATTTGATTATATTTTAATAGAAGCAAGTGGAATATGTGAACCAATGCCAATTGCACAAACAATTATGGCATTAGAAGATTCAACTATTCAATATGGTTTGCCAAAACTATGTAGATTAGATAATGTAGTTACAGTTGTTGATGTTTTAAGACTAGCAACAGAATTTGGATGTGGGGATTATTTAGTAAAAGATGATATCGAGGAAGAAGATATAGAAAATCTATTAATCCAACAAATCGAATTTTGTAATACAATCATCTTAAATAAAGTTGATGAAATAGAGCCAGAACAATTAAAAAGAGTTAAAGCAATAATAAGAGAGCTTCAACCAACTGCAAAAATTATAGAAACGAACTTTGGTAAAGTTGATTTTAAAGAAATTCTAGATACAAAGAGTTTCGACTTCGAAAAAGTTGCAAGTTCAGCAGGATGGATAAAAGAGCTTGAAAGAGATGACAATGAGAATATGGACGAGCACGAAGAACATCATGACCATCATCATGAACATGAAGAGCATGACCATGAACACGAAGAAGAACATCATGGACACGAACATCATCACCATCATCACGAACATAATGATGAGGGAGAAGCAGAAGAATATGGAATATCAACATTTGTATATACCTCAAGAAAACCACTAAGAGAAAACAAATTTGATGAATTTGCTAAAAATCTACCAAGAAATGTTATAAGATGTAAAGGTTTAGTATGGTTTTCAAATGATAATGAAATGTCATATTTATTTGAACAAGCAGGAAAACAACTTTCACTTTCAGAAGCGGGATATTGGCTAGCAACAGCACCAAAAGAAGAATTAGAGCAAATGGTTAAGGCAAACCCAGAGATTATGAACGATTGGGATGACGAAGTTGGAGACAGAATTACAAAGCTTGTTTTCATTGGACAAAATATGGATAAAGAAAAAATAAAAAAAGACTTAAAGGATTGTGAGTAATTTTTCGGATTGGGGACGGTTCCTTTTCCGAAAAAGAACCGTCCCCAATCCGAAATTTTCGTGAAAGGAAACGGTCCCAACGAAAAAAGTATTGAAAATAAAAAAATTTATGTTATAATGTAACAAAAAAACGAAAGGAAGATAAAGAAAAATGGAAGAAATATACATATTTGGACACAAAAATCCAGATACAGACACAATTTTATCAGCTTTAATATTAGAAGCTATTGAAAAAACAATGGGAATTTATAAAACAAAGGCATATAGATTAGGTGAGGTAAACAAAGAAACTCAATATGCATTAGACTATTTTGGGGTAAAAGCACCAGAATTATTAGAAGAAGTTGAAGAAGGAAGACAAGTTATGCTTGTAGACCACAACGAATTTGGTCAAAGTGTAAAAGGAATAGAAAAAGCAAAAATAATAAGAGTTGTTGACCATCATAAAATTGCTAATTTTGAAACAAAAGAGCCACTATTTTATATGGCAATGCCTGTTGGTTGTACAGCTACAATCTTAAGAGATATGTGCAAAGTAAGTGGCATAAAATTAGATAGAATTACAGCTGGACTTATGTTAAGTGCAATAATATCTGATACATTATTATTAAAATCACCTACAACAACAGAAAAAGATAAAGAAACAGCTGAAGAGCTTGCAAAAATTGCAAATGTAGATTTGAATGCTTATGGAATGGATATGCTAAAAGCAGGAACAGATTTAAGTGACTTCACACCAGAACAATTAATAAATATCGATTCAAAACCATTTTGCACAAAAGGTGTAAAATATCAAGTAGCACAAGTAAATACAGCTTCAATAGATAATGTTATGAAAGACAAAGAAAAAATTGAAGAAGCTATGGCTAAATTTATGCATGAAAACGAAGAAGATTTATTTGTATTTTTAATAACAGATATAATCTCAAATAATTCACAAGTAATAGCACTTGGAAGACAAGATATTGTAGAAAGAGCTTTTGATGTTGAAATTAAAGAAAATACAGCATTTTTATCTGGTGTTGTATCTCGTAAAAAACAAGTTGTACCTAGAATAGATAGTTTTATAGGATAAAGATGGAGGTAACACATTGGAAGAAGAAAAAATAAATAGATTAAAAGAAGCTATTGAGTGGATATTATGTATTGTAATAGCACTTGTAATTGCAATTTTATTTAGATATTATATAGGAACACCAACAATAGTAAAACATCCATCAATGTATCCAACATTAAAAGAAGACCAAAGACTTTGGTTAAATAGATTAGATAGAACAACTAAAAAAATGCCTAAAAGAGGAGATATAATAACATTTGAGGCACCATCTACAACAACACTTTCATTAGAAGAAAAAAATGAAAGTGTAATTGCAAGATATGAAAATGAGCCAACAAATATATTTAGTAAATTTTCATATTATGTATTGGAATTGAACAAAATAAGTTACATAAAAAGAGTAATAGGATTACCTGGTGACCATATTTTAATAGAAGAAGGAAAAGTATATGTAAATGGTGAGCTTTTAGAAGAAAGCTATTTACAACCAGGAGTAGTAACTGATAATGGAAAAGGATATTGTACAGACTTAACAGTTCCAGAAAATACAGTATTTGCAATGGGAGATAATAGAACTCAAAGTACAGATTGTAGAAGCTTTGGATGCATTCCATTAGAAAAAATTGAAAGTAAAGTATGGATTAGAATTTGGCCATTAAATTTATTTGGAAAAATAGATAAATAGGGAGTAAAGAATTGTTTGATAAAATTTTAGGAAATGATAAAATAAAATTTGAATTAATAAATTCTATAAAATCGGGAAAATATTCACATAGCTACTTATTTTTAGGAATATCTGGAATAGGTAAAAAAATGATAGCAAGAGAATTCGCCAAAATGATACTATGTGATGGTGAGGAAAAGTACTGCAATAAATGCAAATCTTGTTTAGAATTTGATTCAAACAATAATCCGGATTTTACAGAAATTGTGCCAGATGGAAACAATGTAAAAATAGAACAAATAAGAGAAATGCAAAGAAAGATTGTAGAACAGCCTATTATATCAACAAAAAAAGTATATATAATAGATGATGCAGATACAATGACAAGAGAGGCTCAAAACTGTTTATTAAAAACCTTAGAAGAGCCTCCAGAATTTGCAAATATTATATTAATAGGGTCAAACGAATCAAGTTTTTTAAGTACAATAAAATCAAGATGTACTATAATAAAATTTAATCCAATTTCAGATGAACAAGTAAAAGGATATATAAAAGAAAAATATGAACTACCAGAAATTTCAGAAAGTATAATTTTAGCATCATCTGGAAGCATTGGAAAAGCAGAAATTTTAAAAGATAAGCAAGAACTATTTAGTTCAATAGACAAAGTAATAAATAATATTGAACAAATGGATTTAATAGATACCTTAAAAAATGCAGATATAATTTACAAATCACAAGAAGATAAACAAGATATATTAGAATATATAAATATTATTCTATTTAAGAAAGCAAAGCAAAATCAAAAATATTTAAATTGTATAAATATTGTAGAAGAAACCAAAAAAAGGTTAAAAGCAAATAGCAATTACAATATGACAATTGATAATATGATTATGACAATATGGGAGGAAATACATTGAAAAACATAGTTGGAATAAGATTTAGAAGGCTAGGCAAAATATACTTCTTTAATCCTCAATATCTAATATTAAAAAAAGATGAAATGGTAATAGTAGATACTGGAGAAGGCGAAGAAATAGGAAAAGTTGCAATTCCAAATAGAACTTTAGATGAGGAAAAAGTTCAAAAAGAATTGAAACGTGTACTTAGAATTGCAAATGAAAAAGATTTAAAACATTACAAAGAATGCCAAGAAAAGGAAAAAGAAGCGTTCAAATATTGTAATAAAAAAATAAAAGAATATGGCTTAAAAATGAATTTAACAGATGTAGAATTCAAATTTAACAATTCAAAAGTACTATTTTACTTTACTGCTGATGGAAGAATAGATTTCCGTGAGCTAGTAAAAGACTTAGCAGCAGTATATAGAACTAGAATTGAATTAAGGCAAATAGGTGTTAGAGACGAAATAAAACGTCTTGGCGGAAATGGTGTTTGCGGAAGACAGCTTTGTTGTTGTTCATTTTTAAGTGATTTTGAAACTGTATCTATAAAAATGGCAAAAGACCAAAATTTGTCATTAAATCCATCAAAGATATCTGGTAATTGTGGTAGACTTATGTGTTGCCTAAAATATGAGGACGAAGTTTATCAAGAAAAAATGAAAAGATTACCACATATTGGTGCAATTGTTAAAACACCAGATGGAGTAGGTGAAGTTGAATCTGTTGAGACTTTAGCCGAAAGAGTTAGAGTTAAGTTTAAAAATGATGATGATTATAGCAAAAAGAAATATGATATGAAAGATATTAAAATTATAAAAGACACTCAAAAAGAGGCTATTGACGAAGAAGAAGAAAAACATAAAAAAGAGCTTGAAGAGCTAGAACGAATGGAAAATGAAGATAAAAAAGGAGGTGGAAATTATGGCATTTAGAATTGATAAGGAAAAATGTATAGGATGCGGAGCTTGTGTAGATGCTTGCCCTATGGGATGTATAGCTATTGGAGAGGATGGTAAAGCTGAAATAGATGAAGATATATGCATTAGTTGTGGTACTTGTGCAGCTGTTTGTCCAGTTGGAGCACCAGAGGATGCAGAATAATTTTGGATTGGGGACGGTTCCTTTTGCGAAAAATGTTCCGTTGGGACCAGTTCTTTTGTGAACAAATTCCACCCAGAGAACTATTGGTATTAGTTCTTTGGGTGGGATTTGTTTTATTTAAGGAAATCTTTTTGAATTATTACAAAAATATAATGAGTTTAAATTAGTAGTATATACGAAAATATCTCCGAAGTAATTATTAAGAGTACTTAAAAAGCAGTATTGTTACAGCAATTTTATATTTATGATACATTTGCTAAAATATGTTGAATTGGAGCAACTATAATGATAGAATTAAAATAGATGCATAAGAATATATTTAGGAGGTATAAAATGAGAGTGAATAAGGATAAAAAGGGAATTACATTGATAGCGTTGGTTGTTACAATTATAGTTTTGTTAATTTTAGCACGGTGTTAGTGTTTCAATGCTAACAGGCCAAAATGGAATTTTAACAAATGCGACAAAAGCAAAGGAAAATACAGAAGTTGCATCAGACTTAGAATTTTTGCAGACAAAAGCTTATGAAGCTGTAACAAATTATTATGTAAAAGGTCAAACAGGTT
>ERZ827440.861-NODE-861-length-37972-cov-4.373210_pt1 | contig 37972 bp, 45 predicted proteins | sample MGYA00519774_ERZ827440 | MGnify/ENA primary metagenome ERZ827440 (study PRJEB31778, sample SAMEA3449302) | human gut metagenome | biome: human gut; feature: human-associated habitat; material: faeces | place: United Kingdom | collected 2010/2012 ... | reverse complement strand
TCATCTTCGTATGGAAGGTAAATTTTTCTTCCGCCATCCGAACGATATTAAGAATAAACATGAACATGTTTTCTTTACTTTAGATAATGGTGAACAACTAAGGTTTCACGATGTTAGAAAATTTGGTAAAATGTATCTTCTTTCAAAAGATAATTACTTAAATGAAAAACCACTAAAAGACATGGGATACGAATATGATGATTCACTACTAACAGCTAGTTATCTATATAATAAATTAAAATCAAAATCCATACCAATAAAAACTAGTTTGCTTGACCAATCTATAATCACTGGAATAGGTAATATTTATGATGATGAAATATTATTTCTTTCAAAAATATCACCACATCGTAAATCAAACTTAGTTACAATGAAAGAATGTACTTCAATTATCAAAAATACAAGAACAGTTCTAAATCATGCTATAGAACTAGGAGGAACCACTATTAAAAGTTTCACATCAAGCGAAGGTGTTCACGGCCTTTTTCAAAACGAATTATTAGTTCATGGGAAAAAGAATGGCAAATGTCCAACCTGTGGTACAACATTAAAAGTGGATAAAATCAATGGGCGTTCAAGTTATTATTGCCCTAAATGTCAAATTTAAGTTTTAATCAATGTTTTCGCTGTGAAATCATTGATTTTTTTTAGTATTTTATGATAAAATAATAAAGTACGTTTAGAGGAGGAAAAAATATGAAAAAGACAAAGATTGTTTGTACAATTGGACCTGCTACTAACACAGTTGATGTTATGGAAAAATTAGCTTTAGCAGGAATGAATGTTGCAAGAATTAACTTTTCTCATGCAACTATAGAAGAAAGGGAACAAGCTACTTCTTCAGTTCGTGAAGTTAGAAAGAAAACTGGTATCAACCTAGGTATTCTTTGGGATACAAAAGGACCTGAATTCCGTAGTGGAGTACTAGAAGGAGAATCAATCGAACTAGTTGAAGGAAAGACTATAAAACTAGTTAAAGCAGATGTTAAAGGTAATGAAGAAAGAATTACTGTTAACCATCCAGATGCTATTGATTCATTAGAAGTAGGAGATACAGTTTTATTTGAAAATGCAAAAATGAAAACTGAAGTCATCGAAAAAGATTCTGAAGGTGTTACTTGTAAAATTCTTACAGGTGGAGTATTAGGAAACCGTAAGAGTATGAGTGTTCCTGGAAAAGCATTAAATATTCCATTTATTAGTGATGCTGATAGAGAAGATATTATTTACGCTTGTAAAAATGGTGGAGAATTCCTTGCTTTATCATTCGTTTCTACAAAAGAAGATGTGTTAGAAGTTAAAGAAATTCTTAAAGAATATGATCGTGAAGATATGAAAATCATTTGTAAGATTGAAAGTAAATTAGGAATTGATAACATTAAAGATATCTTAAGTGTATCAGATGGTATCATGGTAGCACGTGGAGATCTAGGAACTGAAATTCCAAGTGAAGAAGTACCACATGCTCAAAAATATCTAATTAATGTTGCTCGTGAATGTGGAAAAATAGCAATTACTGCTACTGAAATGTTAGAGTCTATGATGGATAACAATAGACCAAAAAGAGCTGAAACTTCAGATATAGCTAATGCAGTACTTGATGGTACTGATGCAGTTATGTTAAGTGGTGAAACTAGTATTGGTAAACACCCAGTAGAAACTGTACAAGCTATGGCTGATATTTGTGAGGTTGCTGAAAGATATGCTAACTTCGATTATATTTCAAAAAAAGATCGTACAGAAAGTGTTCAATCTTCAATTGCTGAAAATGTAGTTGAAAGTTCTAATCGTTTAGGTGGAAAATTAATTTGTGCAGCTACTATGAGTGGTTCAACTGCAGCAGTTATTTCTAACCTAAAACCAAAAGCTCCAATCTTAGCTTTATGTCCTGATGAAAAAACATCTAGAAGTCTTGCATTAAATTGGGGAGTTTATGGAGAAAACTTAAAAGTTTGTAACTCTACTGATGAAGTATTAAACTTAAGTGTTGAACGTGCTAAAGATTTTATGAATTTAGATAAGGGAGATGTAATCGTATTAACTGGAGGTTTCCCTAACACTGCTGAAAACAGAACAACAAACTTAATGAAAATTGAAGTTATTGACTAAGAATGATTTTTATCATTCTTTTTTCTTACAAAAAAATAAAGAGATTAGTTCTCTTTATTTACAGAAACAGGGATATTAATAAATTCTTTATCTTCTCTTAATATTTCATGAATTTCCTCTTCAAGTGAATTTAAATAAACTTCCTCGATTCGATCAACTCTGCATTTTTCTGATGCTAGTATTGCATTTACCTTGGCGGCCGCAACATCAACTTCATCATTTATAACAACATAATTGTATTTTGTAACTTCGTTTAATTCTTTATAAGCAGTTTGAAATCTTTTTAATAATTTATCTTTTGTTTCAGTATTTCTTCCTTCAAGTCTTCTTTTTAATTCTTTCATAGAAGGAGGAAGTATAAAGATAAATACAGTCTCTTCCAACATTTCTTTAATTTTTAAAGCACCTTGTATTTCAATTACTAATATAACATCAATACCTTGATTTAATTTATCTTGAATAACATCAACAGGAGTACCATAATAGTTATCAGCATATAAAGCATATTCTAGAAATTTTTTTTCTTTAATTCTTTGTTCAAATTCTTCTCTTGATAAAAAGTAGTAATCTCGTCCATCAACTTCACCAGGTCTAGGACTTCTACTTGTACATGATATAGATTCCCAAGCCGATTTATTTGTTTTTAATACTTCCTTTACAATTGTATCTTTTCCAGCACCACTAGGTCCAGAAACTACTATTAATTGTCCTTTATTGTCCATTTTTTTCATTACTCATCTTCTCCTTATACTTTGGGTGATACTGATATTCTTTTTTTATCAGTTCAGTCTTTTTTACTTCATCTAAAGTTGATGCGTAGCAACAACTAGATTGAAATTCTAATTCTAACATCTTACTATGATTTTTAGAATAATTTGTAAGAATAGGTATATCAACTTCTTTTTTTATTTTACCCAAATATCTTTGACCAACTTCATTGAATCCTAAAACTCTTATATATTCAATTTCCTGGCACTCTATAGCAAGCTCTTTAGTAAAACCGCATAAAATATGATTTAACATCCTACTTAGATTACTATAAGTATAACGTCTTGATTTTAGTTTTTCAATCAAATCTTTATATGAAGTAGCCTCTACTATTTCTTTTTTTATCTTTGAACTTAATCCCTCATCTACAGTTTGATATATTGACAAATCTTTTTCTAATAATATTTTATATTTCAAAAACTTAAAATAATCTTCTTGAAAATGTAAATCAATCAAATATTTATTAACAAAAGTAGGAACACTCAAAGAAATATCTTCCTTATTTATTAAAGCCTCCCTTATACTAGTAGCACTAGTAATTACACTTTTATTGTTTTTATCATGATAATTATTTTCTCTTTTAATACAATAAGGTTTGATTTTATAATTATTTTTTTTAATTGCTTTAACATAACTAATACCTAAAAGATCATTAGGTAATTTTAAACTCTTCCCAGTAAGATCATTTAAGGCTTTAGAAAGAGCAGTAGGGTAGTTTTCTCCTAGTTTCATATAAATTTTAACAAGAGGGTCAAAATCTTTACAATATAGTTGAGCATTTACTATTTCTTCTAATAAACTTATATCGCCAGTTTCACTCCCAAAAACAAACTTATCAACTTTTAATTTTTCTAATAAAGTAACAGCTCCATAACTAAAGAAATCTGCTGATTGTGTTGCGAAAGGATAGGGAAGCTCTACTACTAAATCAATTGAAGCTTCTATAGCCATTTCACTTCTTTTCCATTTATCAATAATTGATGGTTCACCACGTTGTGTAAAGTTACCGTTCATAACCAAAACTATCTCTTCATTTGGAAACATTTCCTTTACCTTTTGTAAGTGATACAAATGTCCATTATGAAATGGATTATATTCTGCGATGATACCCACTGCCATAAAATCACCTCTTATAAGTATCTATAATTCTATCACAAAACACTCTTAAAATAAAGCAGAACTAATAGTTTTAGAAAATAAAAAAGACTGCTTCAAAGCAATCTTTTTATTTAAATTCTAAATAAACTGAAGAATCAAAATTATGTTGAGTCTTTTCTTGGTCTAAAAGAGTAGAAGTAGATATCATAAAGTATTTATCTTCAATCAAGTCAACACCTGTATTAGTTACTGGATCGTCCCAAGTTAAATCTAAATGATACCAGTCATCATATAAATTAACTGCATTCCAAACATGTGATTCACTAGAAATTTTATAACTCTTAACATTCATATCTTCTAAAAATAATTCCATCGCATCAGAATAACCACCACATATTCCATATCCTTCAATCAAAGGACCATAGGCCAAATCAGATTTATATTCAACAACACCATTATCAGTACGATTAGAATCATATTTAGAATTATCTATAATATAGTCATGTACAGCTTTTATTTGATCTTTTGTCGATAAAGTATCATCAAAAACTTGCTTTTCAACATTTTTAACAGCTTCACTAACTAGTTTAATATCTGAATCAGAATAAGCCTTTTCCACTTCAATCTTAACTTTTCCTAAACTATCAGTTTGAGTAGATATATTTTTAAAACTATTAAAAGGATGAACATAATTATTTATATTTGATAAAGCAATTTGATCTTTTCCAAGTTCTTTAACATCAGAGATACAATTGTCATAATCCTTTGGACAATAGAAACTAAATTCACTAACACCAGAATTCAAAACTGTATAAAGTATATTTTTAATATCTTGTTTATTGTGAGGTTGAAAATCATCAGTATTTTGAACATATAAGAAATCATAATCACGATAATATTTATTTTTTTCAATAGTAACATTCTTTTTATTACTAGCATAAAACTGATAATATTCTTTTAAAATTGGTTCTTTATATAAAAAGGTTACACCTGCAACAATCATTAAAATACCTAGTACAAAAAATTTCTTCATCTTATCACCTAATATAGATTCTAGCATAAAAAAGAAGTAATTTCTATTACTTCATTGCATTTTTTAATTTAGTTAATCTTGACTTTACACGAGCAGCCTTATTTTGATGTACTAATCCAGCTTTCTTAGCTTTATCTACTCTTTGAATTGCTGTATTTAAACTTAGGCTAGCAGCTTCTACATTTCCACTTTTTACGTCCTTTTCAAACTTTTTAATAGCAGTTTTCATACTAGAAGAAACATAAGTATTTACTTTTTCTTTTCTTCCATTAGAACGTACACGTTTTTTAGCACTTTTAATATTTGGCATCTTTTTCACCTCACTTTTTGTAAACACATTAATTTTACCAAAGATTAGGAAAAAAATCAAATAAAAATTATATTTTTGGAAATATTATATATAGGTGATAAAAGTGGCACATGAAATAGATATGAAAAAGTATAAAATAAGAACAGATATGATTGTTGAATCCTTTGATAAAACAAAGAACATAACAGGAATAAATCATACTGTTTTCCAAAAAGAAAATAACATTACAGTGGAAAAGACTATAATAGATGAAACTGGAGAAAAAACTTGTGGTAAGAAAAAAGGTATTTATCAAACCATATCTTTTGACGATATAACAGATAAAGATAATCAAAAAGCTATTGAAGAAGTTCTAATTTCTGTTTTAAAAGAATTTCTAGAAGAAAAGAAAATAAATAAATCTTCTAGTTGCCTAGTAATAGGACTTGGAAATAAGGATTCAACTCCAGACTCCCTAGGACCACTCGTTGTTAATGACATCTTAGTAACAAAATATCTTTTTAACTTAGGAGAAGTAGAAGAAGGTTATAGAGATGTATCCTCATTTATTCCAGGTGTAACAGGAACAACAGGAATAGAAACAAAAAAAGTAATAGATGCTCTAATAAAAGCAACAAACCCAGATTTCATTATTGTTATAGATGCTTTAGCGTCATCTTCAATGTCACGAGTAAATAAAACAATCCAACTAACAGATACAGGAATTCACCCAGGAAGTGGTGTTGGCAACAATAGAGAAGAGTTAAGTGAAGAAAGTCTTAAAATACCTGTAATAGCCATAGGCGTACCAACTATTGTAGATGCCGTAACAATAGTATCTGATACTTTTAAATATATCTTAAAACATTTCAGTTATAAGATTGAAAACATTGATAATAATAAACTAAAACTAGTACCAAATCCAAACTATTTAAATCATCAAGAAAAACTATCAAAAGAAGAAAAAGAAAGCTTGCTAGGAATGGTAGGAACTCTATCAGAAGAAGAGACGAAACAACTATTAGTAGAAGTGCTATCTCCAATAGATTATAATTTAATGGTAACTCCCAAAGAAGTCGATTTCGTAATGAAAAAACTATCTAATGTAATTAGTAAATCAATTAATAAAAGTCTACATGATAAATATAATTCGACAAATTTATAAATATAAAAGAGTTATAGTAGACTTGGTGATAATATGAAAAAGAAATTTATAAGCAAAAAACGAAAAAGGAGATTAAAATATAAATTTCTTTTTTTTCTACTTATTTTTCTCCTAAGTATATATATAACATTCCAAATGCTATTAAAAAGTAGTGTCAAAATAAATGATAAAGATTTTGTAAAAATAATTTTATCTAATTCTTATAGTAAAAAAAATAATACTATAAATGAACTAGTTAAAAAGATAAAAAAAGACTATTCACCAGTTAATCTATTAATGACAAATTATTATGACTTAGTAATTCCTAAAAAAAAGACTACGAAGGTCATAAAGAAAAATAATGATTTTAAAATATATATTTATAATACTCACCAAACAGAAGAATATGCACCTAATACCTTCTTAGAAGGACAAGTAAAGCCTACAGTAATGATGGCATCTTATATTATGGAAGATGTTTTTATAAAAAATGGATATAGCACATTAGTAGAGGAAAGAAGTATCAGTGAACAATTAAAAAATAATAATTGGAAGTATTATAAGAGCTATGATGCTAGTAGAATTTATATAGATGATACAAAAAAGAATAATCCAACAATAGAATATTTTATAGATGTTCATAGAGATTCCCTACCAAAAGATAAAACAACAGTAGAAATTAATAACAAAAGTTATGCTAAAACTATTTTTTTGATAGGTACTGAAAATCCTAATTATCAAGAAAATCTAGACTTTGTAACAAGAATTAATAATATCTTAAATGAAAAGTATCCCAATCTTTCTAAAGGAATTTATCAAAAGGGTGGTAGAGGGGTAAATGGTGTGTATAACCAAGATAATTCAAAACATACAATGTTAGTAGAAATTGGTGGACCAGATAATACAACAGACGAGGTCCTAAATTCAACTCTTGCATTTTGTGATGCATTTTTGGAGGTGATCAGTAAAAATGAAGGGTAAAAATGTTGCAAGAATAGTTATTTTTACTTTAATTATTTTATTTACTACATTATACGTAACTCAAGCGTTCGGTTATTATGAATATTCTAATAAAAAAACTAATACTTTAACAGAAGAAGCAGCTAAGAAGTTTGAAAAAGATATAGAAAGTGGAAAGACCATCAAAGCAAGTAACTATTTAAAGGAGGAAAATGATTATAACAACAATTTATCCAAAGCAGGTCTTTCTGTATCAAAAATGATTTCTTCATCATTCAACAAAGTTATGAATTTTATATTTAGTGAGATGGATCAAGCAATGAACAGTTAATAAGGCAGTTGACATACAATCAAATTTTAATTTTATTAGCAATAAATATAAAAGATAGGTACAGATTTAAAATCTTTGGTAGCAGGCATGGCAGTAGGAAGTATTCTTGTTGGAAGCGGGGTTTATGCTTCCACTGTAAGTGCAGGTAATGTTTCATATTCCAACTCTTCATCAGGACTTAATGCAAACAACACTCAAGGAGCTATAAATAGTTTATACCAATCATCAAAAGATCTAAAAAGTACAAATGATACATTAACATATCTTCATTACTATACTCTTTGTCACAAAACAAATATTCAAGGAAGTATTTTTTCAAAAGAAAAAAAAGAATTTGATGGAGTGTTTTCCATTGATGATTACTACAAGATATATTATTATGCTACACAAAATATAACTACAGCAAATATCTCCAAGTCAGGATTTGCTAGTGCAGTAAATACATGCTGCAAAGCAAGCGCACAATGTAATGCAACATGATGATTTTTACCAAAGTTGCATTATTATTTAAAAGTAGGTTTTATTTATGAAAGAAAGTAATGAAAGAAAACTGAAGAATTTCGCTACAGGCCTAGCTGTAGGAGGTATCATAGCTGGAGGAGGAGTTTACGCTGCTACAGTTAGCGCTAGTAATGTTTCTTACAACAATTCAACAACAGGAATTAGTTCCAACAATGCTCAAGGAGCTATTGACACTTTGCAATAAAAAGTAGACAAGTTGGAACATAAAAACAAAAGGTTAAGACATGTCAGATATTTCTATCAATGCCATAATTATGAAATTCCAGGTAGTTCATGGGGATCATGTCATGGACAGGAAACAATTCATGCCATATCAGTAGATGCAAATGGCAATGATTATGTGTCTTTCCGATATAATCTTTCGGGTACTACAAGCATTACCTCTCAATTAGGTAATAAATTCGTTGCTGTCAGAAAGGGTTGTTGTTTGTCTGTATGTACTAATGATTCAGAAGTAACTGCCTGCAATGCTATTTGTAATAACGGTTATAATCAAAACTACCTTACTACTTAATAAAAAGAGAACACTCAGTTCTCTAAAAATTCTTCTATAATTTGATTTGTTACCTCTATATATTCTAAATATGAAAAATGGCCTGCTTTTGGATAAATAAATAGCGTAGAATCTTTAATATGCCTCTTCATGTATTTAGCATCTCTAACAGGTGTTGATTTATCCTTTTTACCCCAGATTAGTAAAGTCTTTGTTGATATATATGAATAGTAACATTTCAAATCTTCATTCACAACTTTGATAAAACTATTATACATATTCTTATTTAATTTTTTACAGTCACTAGAACCAAATATATAGATTAGTCTCTTTAAATAGAGACTTCTTTTTTTTCTTGGAATAAGAATGGAACATTTCTTTAAGAATTTATATATAGTTTGCTTTAATAACTTTAATATTCCCTTTCTTGGTTTTATTCCTGCAGAATCTATAAGTATCAATTTTTCAACCTTATCCTTATAATATCCAGTAATTAAAGTCGCAATTCTTCCACCAAATGAGTGGGCAAATAAAATAGGATTGGTAATTTTTTCATCTTCTATAAAATCTCTGATTAGATTAGCGTAATCATAAATTGATAAATCTCTATCAGGAAAGATACTTTTTCCAAATCCAGGGAAATCCATTATATAAATAGTATATTTCTCAGAAAAATAATTAATTATATGATAAAAAGTAGCTCTAGTTTCTCCCCAACCCGGTAAAATAATAATAGTTTTATTACCACTTCCATACTTTTCGTAATACATAGAGAAATCTTCCTTATTGTAATACATAATATCACCTATAGTAATTTATGAAATAAAAAAGATTAGGTTCTACTTTTAAAGAAATGATATTTTTAGTATAATAGTAGTGGTGATACAATGAAATTAGATATACGAAATATTTTAAATCCAAAGAAAACTTACAAACTAGTAGAAAATATTAAATACGGAAAAAAAGAAGCATTTATAAAAGAATTAGCTGAAGACTATGATAGTTATGGTAATATTAAATATGAAGTTGGAAAAGAGCTAGAAGAAGTTTATAAAGATATTGATAATTACGAAGTGGGATTGCATTTTACAGGTTATTCTAATGCTGATCAAAATTTTATTGATACAGTCTTTAATGAAGGATTGATAAATAATCAGGATGCTATGCAAGGAGTTCAAACTACATATACAAATATAGAAAAAACAGTTTCTTTTGTTGGAAATTTTACAGTCTTTATTGGTCAACTAAAAGGGGCATATTCTTATAAAACAAGTCAAGGAGCCTTTCTTGTCAAAATACCAAAAGAATTTTTGAGTGAGGCAACATCAGAAGATGAAAAGCAACCAATTTACAGACAGGATGAAATGGGAATTAGAAGATTATTGCCCGAGTTTATCCATAGTTATATTCCAGTTAGTGAAGAGGGTGAAATAAATAATATAATTAGAAATCCAAACTATAAAGATAAACATCATAATAAAGCTAGTAATGAGTTAATTGTTGAAGGTCAACAGGTCGCAAGGCGAAGATAGATACGTGGTGATATAATGACATTTGAATATAATGATGAGGTGTACAATGTAAACATTGAAAAGAAGAAATCTAATAGAAATACATACATAAGAGTTAACAAAGATTTAGTTATTTCTGTCACAACAAATTACTTTACTAGAGAAAAAGAAATAGAAAAAATATTAGCTGAAAACTATAAATCAGTTTGTAGAATGATTGACCAAGCAAAAAAAAAGATAGAAAGTAACGAAGGTTTTAATTATCTAGGCGTACAATATGATATTGTTTACGTAGATTATTGTGATATTTCATTTGGTACTAAGAAAGTCTTTTTAAATAAAAAACTAGATATAGATAAATGGTATAAAAAACAAGCTAAAGTAATTTTTAAAGAACATTTAGATAATATCTATAATAGATATAGTGAAAAAATTCCATATCCAGATCTAAGAATCAGAAAAATGACAACTAGATGGGGAGTATGTAATATAAAAACTAAAACAGTAACTCTTAACTTAGAACTAATAAAAAGAGACTTAAAATACTTAGATTATGTAATTGTTCATGAACTATCGCATTTAATAGAAGCAAATCATTCTAAAGCATTTTGGGCTTTAGTAGAAGAAAATTGTAAAGACTATAAAAAATATAGAAAAGAAATGAAGGATTTTTGATATGATAACAAGTTTAGAAAATAAAGAAATAAAAAAATATCTTAAATTAAAAAAGAAAAAGTATAGAGATCTCGAAAAATTATTTTTAGTTGAAGGCGAACACTTAATTAAAGAAGCAGAAAAATCAAATTCTTTGGTAAAAGTAATTTTAACTGAAGATAAAGAACTAGAGACAAATAAAGAGATACTTTATGTCACCCATGAAATAATGAAAAAACTATCCAACCTAGATACTCCTCCCGAAATGATTGGTGTCTGTAAGATTAACGATAACAATAAAGTAGAAGGAAATATTATTTTGGCCTTAGATGATATTCAAGATCCAGGCAATTTAGGAACAATTATAAGAAGTGCAGTAGCCTTTAATATAAAGACAATTTTATTATCAGAGAATACAGTTGATCTATATAATCCTAAAGTATTAAGATCAACACAAGGACTATTATTTTATACTAATGTTATTAGATGTGACTTAGAAAAAGAATTAAAGAAATTAAAAGAAGAACAATACTCCATATATGTAACAAATGTAGAAGAGGGAAAAGAAATTAATAAAATGAATGTTGCAGAAAAATTAGTCTTAGTAATGGGTAATGAAGGAAATGGTGTTAGTAGTAATATAAAAAGTCTTAAAGATGAGAATATCTATATAAAAACAAACAACTTAGTAGAAAGTTTGAATGTAGGAGTTGCGACAAGTATTCTATTATATGAATTAGATAGTAAGGTGGGGAGTTCAGATGAATAACAAAGTATATCTTGGCAAAATAGTAAGTACTCATGGAATAAAAGGTGAATTAAGAATAATAAGTGACTTTGAATATAAAGATAAAGCTTTTAAAGTTGGAACATATCTTATAATAGATGATGAAAAGTATTTAATAAAATCATATAGAAAACATAAAAATTATGATATGGTAACTTTAAATGACTTTAAAGATATAAATGAAGTATTATATCTTCTCAAAAAGAAAGTTTATAAGCTTGAAGAAGAACTTAATTTAAACGATCAAGAAATTCTAGATAGTGAACTTATGACATATAGGGTAATTGATAAAAATAAAAATTGTGGTATAATTAAAGAAATATTTAAAGCTAGTCCTACTAACAAAATCATGAGAGTTGAATTTGAACATGAGGTGTTAATTCCACTTTCATCACCAATGGTAAAGAACATATCTAAAAAGGATAAAAAAGTTGAAGTAGAACTAATAGATGGGATGATGTAGATGAAAATTGATATTCTAACCCTTTTTCCTAATATGTTTGAAGGAGTGTTTTCTTCCTCAATCATAAAAAGAGCAATCGAAAACAAATTGGTAGATATTAAACTCCATAATTTTAGAGATTACACTGATGATCCTCATAATAAAGTAGATGATACACCCTACGGAGGAGGAGCAGGTATGGTTTTAATGGCTCAACCAATTTATGATTGTGTTGAATCTTTAAAAGATGATGATTCATTTGTTATCTTACTTACTCCATCAGGTGTTCCATATAAACAAAAAATAGCCTATGACTTATCAAAAAAGAAACACCTAATAATTATTTGCGGACATTATGAAGGCTTTGATGAGAGAATTAGAGCGCTAGCAGATCTAGAAATAAGTATAGGAGATTATGTATTAACTGGAGGAGAAATTCCTGCAATGGTATTAACAGATTCAATTACAAGACTCATTCCAGGAGTTATTAATGAACAATCTCACATTGAAGATTCCTTCAACGAAAACTACTTACTCGATTATCCAACTTATACTAAACCACGTAATTTCAGGGGAATGGAAGTACCAGAAGTTTTAATATCAGGAGATCATAAAAAAATAGATGAATATAGATATCAAGAAAGTCTTAAAAGAACAAAAGAATTAAGACCAGATTTATTAGAGAAAAGGGAGAATATCTAATGTATAAAGTAATAAGAATTGAACAAAACTTATATTTTGATAATGATATTAATGACTTAATTAATTTCCCATTTGGAGTTAAGAATAAAACCTACAAAATCAAAGAAGAACCTGTAAAGAATATTTTTATCTACCAAAAAGAATTAGCATACCCACTAGCTCAACAACAAGCTACAAAAAAATATGAAAAATTAATGCGTACTCTTCCAGATTTATTACTAAATGATGACGATGACGATGGTGAAAGCCTAAAAGAAGCTCTTAATCAAATAGAAAAATTTAGACAGATTGTTAAAAATAAATATAGATCCTTTCTAACAAAAAAAGAATTAGAACAAATGGCTAAAAAATTACAATTAATGCAAAAAACAGCTAAAGAAAGAATTATAGAAATTAACAATTCTAAAATAGAAGAAAAAAGTAGATCTTCATGTAGATAGAATGTAAATAAGTTGTCAAATAAGATAACTTATTTTTTGTTTTTATTTATTAAAAGACATTGATATGCTATTTTATAAGTAGAATAGGAGAGCATTATGGAAGAAGAAAAAATAAAAGTAATCTATAAGGAAAAGAAGCAACCTGGAAAAACATTTGCTATTGTTGTTTTAATTATTGTTGTTTTAGGCTTAATGTCTTATATTGGATACACAAAATATGATGAAATTATGAAAAATAAAGACAAAAATGAAACAAAAGAGGAAAGAGAAGAACTATATTATAGTGAAGTAAATGATTTATTAGAAAAAATAGATGATTATAATGAAGTTTTAAGTATGAATTATCCAATAACAGATTATAAAAAACTAGATAATCAGCAGAAATTAAAATTTGGAATTTATTTACTAACAAAATATGAAAACACTAAAAATTATTACAAAACACAAGATATAGATGAAATATTACACAATTATTTTACCAAAGACTTTAATGTTATTTATGAAAGCATAACCTGTAATTTAAAAGATGGGGATTTATATGTTTTAAATAATGGAACTTATACTATTGATACAAATCATGAACATGGACAAGAAAAAATGAATATAAAAACATTTTACGTAGATAGTAACAAACTTGATAATGTTTATAAAATTACAGTTAATATTCTTTATAATAATTACTGTGTAGATACCTGTGCAAAAGAAGATAAATATTATGATTCATGGAATGATGCTAAAGAAAGAAGCAACGAAGTACTCACATCACTAAATGAATATGAAGATAATAAAGATGATATTAAAAAGACAACATTCACTTTTGAAAAAGAAAATGATAACTACTTATTGAAAAATATAAAAGTAGAAAGTTAAATAAAAACATCAGACTTAACTCAAAGTTTGATGTTTTAATTTACAGTAAATTTGTAAATAATAATCATAGTAATGGTTTTAAGTTATATTTAATGATATAATAAACTAAGAATAGAGGGATAATATGAAGACATTGACAAAAGAAGAATTAGATAAAATAAATAGATATTGGAATGCTGCCAACTATTTATCAGTTGGACAATTATATTTACTTGATAATCCATTACTTCGAAGAAAATTAAGTATTAATGACATAAAAAATAATATCGTTGGTCATTGGGGAACTGCACCAGGACAAAACTTTATTTATGTTCACTTAAATCGTGTTATCAAAAAATATGATTTAAAAATGATTTATATATCAGGTCCAGGACATGGTGGAGAAGCTATGGTTGCAAATAACTACCTAGAAGGAGTATATACCAAATTTTATAAAGATATAACTGAAGATGAAGAAGGTATGAAAAAGTTATTCAAACAATTTAGTTTCCCAGGTGGTATTTCTTCACATGTAGCACCAGAAACACCAGGTTCAATTCATGAAGGTGGAGAGCTTGGATATAGTCTTGCTCATGCATATGGTGCAGTATTAGATAATCCTGATTTAATCGCAGCTTGTGTAGTAGGGGATGGAGAAGCTGAAACTGGACCACTCGCAACTAGCTGGCATCTTAATAAATTTATAAATCCAAAAACTGATGGTGTAGTTTTACCAATCCTACATAGAAATGGCTATAAGATTGCTAATCCTACAATCTTTGGTAGAATGACTAATGATGAAATAAATAATTTCTTTAGTGGATGCGGCTACAAAGTTTATCATGTATCAGGTAGTGAACCATTAAAAATGCATGAAGAAATGGCTAGAACACTAGAACTTGTTTTAAGAGATATTGCCAAAGTAAAAAGCGGAAGAGAGTCCAAATATCCAATGATAATTTTGACAACACCAAAAGGTTGGACTGGTCCTAAACAAGTTGAAAGGAAACAAATAGAAGGTAGTTTTAGATCTCATCAAGTACCAATCGCAATAGACAATGAACATATTGATAATATTGCTTTACTAGAAAAATGGTTAAAAAGTTATCACCCAGAAGAACTATTTGATAGTAAAGGTAGGTTAATTAAAGAATTAAGAGAAATAATTCCATCTCCATCTAAATGTATGGGTGCATCTTTGTATGCTAATGGAGGTCATTTGTTAAAAGAAATAATTACTCCAAATTGGGAAGATTATGCTATTGATATCCCAAAACCAGGAACTATTTTAAATCAAGATACAATGGATTTAGGTAAATATATAAGAGATTTATTTGTTCTAAATGCAAAAAATAAAAACTTCAGAATCTTTGGACCAGATGAAGCTTTATCTAATAGGTTCAATTATGTTTTTGAAAAAGAAAGTAGAACTTGGAATTCAAAAATATTAAAAAGTGATGAATATCTATCACCAACAGGAAGAGTCATGGATTCATACTTATCTGAACACGTATGTGAAGGAATGTTAGAAGGATATTTATTAACCGGAAGATATGGATTCATTCATAGTTATGAAGCTTTTGTAAGAATAATTGATTCAATGGTAAGTCAACATGCCAAATGGTTAAAAGTTACTAAGCAAATACCTTGGAGAGCACCAATAGCCTCACTTAACCTTTTACTAGTATCGCACGTTTTCCAGCAAGATCATAATGGATACACTCATCAAGATCCAGGCTTTTTAAATCATATAGTTACGAAAAAAGCTGATATCGTCAGAATGTATCTACCACCAGACACAAATTGCCTACTTTCATGCTTTGATCATTGTATAAAAACTAAAAATCATATTAATGTAATTATTGCTAGTAAACACCCAAGATTACAATGGCTAACTAAAGAAGAAGCAAAAGTTCATTGTAAAAAAGGTATAGGTGTTTGGGACTTTGCTTCAAACGATGATGGAGATCCTGATGTTATTCTAGCTTGTGCTGGAGAAACACCAACTCTAGAAGTTATCGCAGCAGTCGATATTTTAAGAACCTCAGTAAAAGGAATCAAAATAAGAGTTGTTAACGTTGTTGACTTAATGAGATTACAAACCAAGGAAGAGCATCCACATGGTATGTCACGAGAAGAATACAACAAAATATTTACTAAAGATAAACCAATTATCTTTAATTTCCATGGTTATCCATCATTAATCCATCAACTAACTTATAAAAGAGATAATAGAAATATTCATGTTCATGGTTACAAAGAAGAGGGAACAATCACTACTGCCTTTGATATTAGAGTACAAAATGAAATTGATAGATTCCATCTAGTCATCAGTGCATTAAAAGAAATACCTAGATATAAAAAGTCATCTAAAGCTTTAATAGATTGGTGTAATGATATGTTACTAAGGCACAAAAGATACATTAAAGAATTCGGGGAAGACATGCCATATATTAAGAATTGGGAATGGAAGAGATAATCTTCCATTTTTTTAAAATAACATATTTTCCCACAAAATCTTCATAATTTCTACACAAAAGTTTGTTATGATAATATCATGAAAGGAGATGATATTATCGAGATAAAGATAATAGGAACAAATTGTAGTAATGGAATGAAGTTAAAAAAGATGCTATTTCGTGCTACAGAAGAAATAGAAGAGGAGGTAAAAGTTACCGAAATAAAAGAAAAAGATAAAAAGTTTGGAATAAATGATTTTCCAGCTCTAGTAATAAATGAAAAAATAGTAAGTGAAGGGAAGGTGTTAACTCCTAGAGAAATAAAAAAACTCATACTCTCATACTAAGAAGATTTTAATTAATCTTCTTTTCTTTTGTTTCTAATTATGATATAATATACGAGCTAAGAAAAAGAGGTTGGTTAGAAGATGGAAAAAAAAGAATTAAAAAGAAATGCCTATTCATTTATTTTAGGAGTAACTATCGGAAGTGCCGTCTTACTAGGAACAAGAAAAATAGATTGTGATAATAAACTAGGAATAGAATTTAATATAGATGACAACTATATATTACTTGATGATGATATAAAGATAGATAAATATTTAGGTCAACAAGTAAAATTTTCTGATGTCAAAAATACAATTAAAAATAATAAAAATTTAAGCAAAAGCGATAAAGATAGAATTATTGATGTCGTAAAAGAACTAGAAAAAAAAGTACCCTATATTGATTTAAGATGCTTTAACTACAACTGCAAGAATTTAAAAATAATCAGACAAGGAATAGAAAAAGAAAATGTTTCAGGTTTATTTAACTGTCGTAAGGATTTTATTACTTTAGAAAGTGAAAATAATGTAGTATTCAATCATGAAATACTTCATCTTCTTAATAACTTAGATCAAGAAATAGATGGCAAAAGAGTAATAAAACATTATAATTGTAATGAAAAAAACTTATCATATCAAACAGAAGCATTTACAGAATGGCTAAATAGTTATATATTTGGATACCCAACTACATCGTACAAAACAGAAATATCAAATCTAAATATTATGAGAAAAATATTAAATGTTTCTGCATCCGATTTAGTTAAGATCTTTGTTAATAAAAATTACAAAGCTTTTGCAGAGTTACTAATAGATCAAAATAAGGAATTTACCAATGTAAATGAAATACTTGAAATAAATAAACGAGATATGACAACTTTAGACGATGAACAAATAGAAAAAATAACTGACATTTATCTAGATACATATATTAAAGGCAATTGTTCAAAAGTAAGCAATAAATTATATCAATTTATTGACTATCTATGTAAGAACTATGCGTTAAACTGTAATAGTACTTATAATAAACAAATTACATTTAAAAATAGGATTATAAAGAAAATATCAAAAAAATTAGAAATGCAAAATCCAATAATATATGGTTACTTTGATGGTCAAGAAGATTATTTAGATATAAATAACTTATATTTGGTTTGTAGTAAGGATGAAAATAATAACAAAACATACTTTTTAGCAGAAAAATATAATGATGAAGATGGTAATGAAATTTTGGTAACTAATCTTCAAAAAATATATTTAAATTATAAAGTATATGATTGTAATTATAGAGAAACAGATTATAGAATTAGTACTAATCAGATAGGTGAAGAAGAACAAATTAACATTCATAACTATACTCCAGTAAAGAATCTATTATGCGGTAATGTAGAAATGGATATAAATGAACTCATCACCAATTATGAAAATAATAAACAACAATCAAAAGTCAAAAAACATAGCCGTTAATTTAATGACAAAAACGCGATTGTTTTGATAATTATAAGTAATAGGAGGCCTTATGAAAAGAATAAAAGGAATAATAGAACAGGTTTATATTCCTACAGAACAAAATCAAGATATAATCTATAGTAATAAAATAGGTTTTAAAGTAAAAACAAGCTCAGGAATATTAAATATAGAAGAGGAACAAGATGAAAATAATGCAAAAATATTAAAAGGGGATAAAGTTGTCATAATAAAACGATTCATATCTAATAGAGAATTTATTGACATCAAAAAACTAGAGGATGATGATTATGAATAAGTATACGGAAGTTGGATTATATGATCATAACATTGAAAGTTATGAAAAAATCAAAAAAGGATTTTCAGATAAAGATATAGTATCAATTATTCACGCAACAGGAACAGGAAAAAGTTTTAATGCTTTACAACTAGCCTATGATAATAAGAATAAAAAAACAGTATATATAGTGCCATCAACATCAATTATTGAACATTTAAAAGAAATAATAAATGAAAATGATAAATTGAACTTAGAAAGAGATTTTCCAAATTTAGAGTTTAGAACATATCAAAGCTTAGTAAATATGTCAGAAGAGGAACTTACTACATTAGATATGGATATGTTAATAGTAGATGAATTTCATCATATAGGAGCACCGGTTTGAGGACAAAGAATAAAAACCATTGTCGAAAGCCATGAAAATACCAAAATTTTAGGAATGTCTGCTTATACAGTAAGAGACAGAGGAACTTCATATGAAAGAGATATGGTTAATCATGATAGTAATGAGTTGTTTTCCAATTCCGTTGTAAGTAGATACGATTTATGTGATGCAATTATAGATGGAGTTTTACCCAAGCCTATTTACAAGAGTGGTTACGTTTATTTGGATAAAACTGTTGATTATCTAGAAGAAAGATTATCAAAATTAGATCATAATTCTAAAGATTATAAAGAACTATCACCTATGTTAAAGGATATAAAAAGGAGGTTACATGAAGCACCAACCATTAAAGATATTTTTAAGAAAAATATAAAACCAGATGGAAAATACATATATTTTTGTCCTCCAAATGCAGAAGATGGAAAAAATGATATAGAAACAATAATGCAAGAAACACAGCAATGGATAAAAGAAATGGGATTAAAAAGCGAAGATTATGAATTTTATGTATCTACAAGCAAGATGGGTGACTTGGGTAATAAAAATAGGATTGCATTTTATAATGATGAAGATTTAGATGGAAATCAAATTAATAAGAAACTTAGAATAATGTTTACTATAAATCAATATAATGAAGGCGTTCATGTTCCAGGAATTGATGGTGTAATCATGGGAAGGCAAACTCAATCAGATATAGTTTATTTTGAACAATTAGGAAGAGGTTTAGCAATAAAGGGACGAAACAAAGAAGAATATGATAGATTATATTTGAAATCTAAAGAAGAGCTAGTTGAATTATGTAATAACAAAGAAATAAAAATAAAAGACATACATTCTAAAGAAGAAATGATTGAAAAATTACTCGCTCCAACAATCATAGATTTAGCAAATAATATAGGTTATATAAAACAATTAGAAAACAATTTGAAAGATAGAGTAAAAGATATTCAAAGCAAAGGAAATACAAAAAAGAAAAAAAGAATCATTCATCTAAATGATACTTCATTTGATATAGACATGATAAATGAAGATTTATTTAGTACATTAAAATACATGAATGATAGATTAAGCATGACTTGGGATAATAAGTATGAACTAGCTAAGGTATATTACAAACACTATGGAAATTTAGAAATTTCAGTAAAATTTAGAACAACAAATGGGATAGAATATGATGAAAATGGGATAGCCTTAGGAAGATGGATAGGCACTCAACGTCAAGCATATCAAGGAAAAAGGACTAACCAAATTACAGAAGAACAAATCAAAAAGTTAGAACAAATAGGAATGAGATTTGAAACTCATGATAGAAGTGAAGTTTGGGATAAAAAATACAATTTAGCTAAGATATATTATGAACATTATGGAAATTTAGAAGTTCCAGTGAAATTTAAAACAACAAACGGAATAGATTATGATGAAAAAGGGATAGCTTTAGGAAATTGGATATCTACTCAACGTCAGGCATATCAAGGACAGTCTGGATATAAGATTACAGAAGAACAGACTAAAAAGTTAGAACAAATAGGAATGATATTTGAAATCAGAAGTGAAGTTTGGAATAAAAAATATAATCTAGCTAAGATATATTATGAGCATTATGGAAATTTGGAAATTCCACAAACATTTAGAACAACAAATGGGATAGATTATGATGAAAAAGGGATAGCTTTAGGAACTTGGATATCCACTCATCGTCAAGCATATCAAGGAAAATCTAAATCTAAGATTACAGAAGAACAAATCGAAAAATTAGAACAAATAGGACACAAATGGTACCCTACAGATAATAAAGATAAGAAGGCACAAACCGAACAGATAACTAGTTCAAATACCAAACAAAAACAAATAGAAATATTAAATAGAGTTAAGAGTTACTTAAATAATTATAATTTTCCATCTCTTCCAACAAAAAACGAAATTAACCAAGGAATGTTAGATACATTAAACACTCATAGAAAATGAAAAAATAAGCTATATGGTAACGCATCTAAAAGTATAGAAACACAAAAATGTTGCACAACAATAAAAAATATGATATAATCTAATTCGTCAGTGATCCGATGAACAAGTTTTATGATCAGTGAGTTGAAACAAGGAAGGAGAATACTTATGAACATTATTGATAAGATCAATGAAAAGCAAATTAGAAAAGATATTCCTGAATTTCGTGTTGGAGATACTGTAAGAGTAGATTATAAGATTATCGAAGGAAAAAGAGAACGTATCCAAGCATTCGAAGGAATAGTAGTTGCTAAAAGAAATGGTAGTGTATCTGAAACATTTACTGTACGTAAGATTTCAAGTGGTGTAGGAGTTGAAAGAATATTCCCAGTAAATTCACCAAAAATTGATAAGATTACAGTTGTACGTAAAGGAAAAGTAAGACGTGCTAAATTAACTTTCTTAAAGAATCGTGTAGGTCAATACAAGATCAAAGAAAGAGGACAAAAAGTTTCTAAAAATGAAGAAAAGTAAGCAAAAAATAGCTTACTTTTTTTATAGATTCATTGAATTTGGCTATAAGATTGTTTATAATAAAATAAAGGAGAATTGAAATGAATAAAGAGAGAATAATAAAATTTTTAAAAGAAATGTCGCCTTATATAATAATAGTGATTTTTGTTATTTTATTAAAAAGTTTTATAATAACACCAATTCGTGTGAATGGTGCATCTATGGACGATACATTAAAAGATAAAGATATAATGATTTTAGATAAAACTAAATACCATTATAGTAAAATTAAAAGATTTGATATAGTAGTGGTAGATATAGGTACGGAAAAAATAATAAAAAGGGTTATAGGACTACCTGGTGAATCTATAGACTACGAACATAATATCTTATATGTAAATGGTAAAAGAGTTGAAGAAAATTTCAATCATAAAAAAACTGAAGATTTTTCTGTTGAAGAATTAGGAGTAAAAAAAATACCAAAAGACATGTATTTAGTAATGGGTGACAATAGACCTAATTCGCTAGATAGTAGAGTCATAGGTTTAATTCCAAAAAAAGAAATCTTAGGGAAAACGTCCTTAACAATCTTTCCACCAAATAGATTAGGAATAAAGAAATAGGTAATAAATATGAACGAGCAAAAGATAAGAGAAGAATTTTTTAAATATACTAATAATTATGAAGAAAGCAATAGAGTTAATCTAAAGAAAAATCATATTCTAAGAGTTGCGGATAATGCTAAGAAAATAGCCATAAGCCTAAATCTTACAAAAGAAGAAATAGAGTTAAGTTATTTAATTGGAATTTGTCATGATATTGGAAGATTCGAACAAGTTAGACTTTATGATACATTTAGTGATAAAGATACTAATATGGATCACGCAGCATATAGTAATAAAGTGTTATTTGAAGATGGCTTAATAAGAAAATTTACAGATATAGATAAGTATGATTCTATAATAAAAAAAGCAGTATACAACCATAATAAACTAAAACTAGAACAAGATTTAGATAAAAAAGAAGAATTATATTGTAAGATAATAAGAGATGCAGACAAACTAGACGTTTTATATTTATTAAATATAGAAGATAAAGACGCAATTTATTGGTATAAAGACTTTAATATAGAGAAGATAAGTCAAAAATTAATTGATGAATTTATGGAAGAAAAATTAATCAACTATAAAGACATTTATAATAATGCTGATCAAATAATAGCTTTCTATAATTATATCTATGATTTTTATTTCACAGAAAGTTATAAAATAATAAAAGAAAAAGAGTACTACAATAAATATTTAGAAACTATAAAAAATAATTTTAATAATAACATATACTGTCAAGCCAAAAGTATTAATAAATTTACTAATGAATTTATAGATAGAAAAATAAACACGGAGTAATTATATGATATATAAAGACACATATAAAACCCCATCAAATTTTAGTGATATGATAATGACTAGTGATGGTGAATATTTAACTGGGTTGTGGTTTAAAGGCTCAAAAGATGAATTAAAACATAAAGAAGAAGGAATAAATAAATCTCTTTCTATCTTTGATGATACAAAAAAGTGGTTAGATATCTATTTTAGTGGTAATGAACCTGTTTTACACCCAAATATAAAATAGATAATACAACTGATTTTAGAAAAAATATAATATCAAAAATGAATAAAATACCATATGGAAAAGTTGTTAGTTATGGTGATATAGCACGTGAAGTAGCAAAAGAAAAAGGAATAAAGAAAATGTCTGCTCAAGCAGTAGGAGGAGCTGTAGGAGCTAATCCAATATGTATTATTATTCCGTGTCACATGGTAATTGGAACAAATGGAAATTTAACTGGTTACGGTGGAGGAATAAAAAATAAAATTGAATTATTAAAATTAGAAGGTTATCTAAAAAATGAATGAATTACATAATCAATGTAGTTCTTTTTGTTTAATTATATAAACCTTTGTGATAAAATAATTATAGGAGAGTAAAGATTATGCCTAGTTGGAAAATACATGTATACATTGGTAATAAAATTAGAAAAGAATTAAAAGTTAATAGAAAGTATTTTATGATAGGAAATCTGTTACCAGATCAAGACAGATATAATATCAAAAATTTAAAGAAAAATATACCTAGATATATTACACATTTTATTAATAAGGATGAGTGCAAAATAGGTATTAATCTTCCAAATTATGAAAAGATGTATAGTAAATATCAAAATAAATTTAAAAATCCTGTTCTATTAGGTTATTTGGTGCATTTGTTAACTGATTATTATTTTAATAATTACATTTATGAGAATTATTTTATTAAAGATGATAATGGGAAATACATAGGATATAAGAAAATAGATGGTTCAATATTGTATTGTGATTTTAGAGAAGCTAATAGAGCTAAACAAGAAGACTTTAAGAAGTTTAATGATAACATTGTCGTAAGAAAAAATAACTTTAGATTTTGTCTTAATAGTAAATATTTTAGTGAAATTGATGAATTAAAATTAGATAAAAAGAAAATATATGCAGTAGGTAAATATTTAGATTCAAGTCATTCAAAAATGAAAAATAATACAAATTATCAAATCTTAACTAAAGATGAAATGGACATATTAGTGAAGAACTGCATTCAATTTATTTTCGATTATTTAGAGAAAAAACAGGTAATTTGACGAATAATTTAGAGGTAAAATCTATGAATTTATATGTGGTAAGACATGGAAAACCATAAAATATATGAATATGAGTTGTATGATATTTAGTGTACTGGCATTTGTAGGATAATTGTCAAATAGTGTGTGTATAAAGGATAGAAAAAATCGTTAAGTGTTCAATCATTAAATCGTATATTTGAATCTATTTATGATTTTATCATATTGACATCACAGGGGCAGTATTAAGATTTCAAAGGCATTTAGTTGTTATTTTGAAGTAATACAAGATGGTTTAAATGATAGTCCAAAAAATTGTAATATAAAGATGTATAAAATGGAGGAATAGTATGAATATAGGTGTAAATGAAAATTTAAATTCTTATATTAAGGTAATAAGAAGAACTGTTATAGGAAATTCATTTTTGTTACAATATTTTTTAAAGATGGTTGTGGTATACATGCTTGCGAACAATGTTACTGCTTGGGTTGCTGTATCTATACCAGTTGTACTTGAATTTTCAAAAATGCTATCACGTGGATTTAAGAAACTTATAAACATTGCTATAAATACTAATTACAAAAAATACCATTTAACCTATCTTTTGGTCATAAGTTTAATATTTTTGATTATATCTCAAAGTCATAACATTATAATTATATATTTATTTACAATTTTGTTGGGATTTTTATCTGGAATAAATGACTCGTGTGTTACAAGAATAGATACATCTAATAAAAAATATGAGTCTTATTGCTTAATTGAAGAAGAAAGATCAAGTGTAATAGGGGCAACTATTGGTTTAATTGTAAGTCAAATTCTGTATGATTTAAATCCATTAATATATATACTTGGTTTTATTGTGTTGGGTATAGGTATCTTTATTTTAAATATGAATATTCCTAATATAGAATCAAAAGATGATTGTATGGAAAATGATAAAGATAAGCCATTGTCTAAAAAAGAAAAGAAAAAAATTTATATAATAACAATATTGTATGGAATAGAAATGGGCGCATGGTGTATGGGCTTATCTGCTTTTAATGAGTTAGTTCCTCTCATTTCAACAAGAGTAGGGTATTTGAATGCTATTAATACAATAGTTGAAATAATTGCTTTATTTATTATTAATGCTAAAATAATTAATAAATTTAAAAGTAGTGGTAAACTATTATTTTGGGAAACAATATGTGCGCTATGTGATATTTGTTATCTTCTTGTAATTGCTATTTTTCCAACTGGAATAAGTATAGCAATCGTTATGTTTTTAGGTGGAATATCAGCAACTATTGGAGATCCTATATGGGGAGCAATAATTAGTAGTTATTCAGAAAATGATAGAAGGAAATATACACTTATAAATAATATTTATTTTGTTGTAAGAGCAATCACCTCATTTATTTCAATATTTGTTTGTAGGTATTTTATAATAAAGGGGATTGAAAGTTTTAAATATTTAGCTGTAGAATTATTAATATTTGTTGCTATTATATATTTAATAGCCAATAAAGTTAACAAAAAAATATTTGGAAGAGGTATATAGATAAGGAGGATAGTATGAAACTATATGTAATGAGACATGGTATGACAAAATGTAATGAAGAACATAAGTATAATGGTAGATTAGATGAGGATATAAATGATGAAGGTATAAATCAAGCAAAAGAGGCAAGCAATATAGTAAAAAACTTAGATATAGACTTGATTATTTCATCACCATTATTAAGAACAAGACATACTTGTTGCATAGCAAATGTAAATAATATAGATGTTATTTATGATGATAGATTAATGGAAAGAGATTGTGGTATTTTAACGGATAAAGATTTAGGAGAATTCTATTATACAGATTATTGGAATTATTACTCTTCAAAAAAAGTTGAGGGTCTAGAAACTATTCAAGATTTATTTTTAAGGGTGAAGTTATTTCTAAATGAACTAAAAGAAAAATATAGGGACAAAAATATTTTATTAGTAACTCATGGTGGTGTTGCTAGAGGCATATATTTTTATTTTAATGAAATACCAAAAGACGGAATGCTTGATAAATTTGGATCTTCTAATTGTGAAATAAAAGAGTACGATTTATGATAGATAATATTAATGATAAAGTATTAGAAATAATACAAGAAAAATCATCTGAAAAGATAAATATATTAGTAAAAAATATAACTAAGGATTTAGAAATAGTTAGTTATAATAAGAGTGATATATTTATATCTGCTAGTCTTATTAAAATTCCTATTATGTTGTGTATTTTAAATGAAATTAATGATAAAAAGATTACTTTAGATAGCATTATTAATATAAAAAAGGAAGATGTATTAGAAGATAATAAATGTTTTAAAGCCAATGTTTTTGAATATAGGGTTGAAGAGTTATTGACATGGATGATTATAGAATCTGATAATTCATCAACAAATATTTTAATTAAGTATTTAGGATTTAATAAACTAAATAAGTATTTTAAAGATATTGGTTTAAAAGATACTAAGTTAGAACGATATATGCTTGATGATGATGCTATCAAGAATAAAAGAAATAATTATACATCATTAGAGGATATGTGTTTGTGCTTCAAATATATAGTAGAAAATAGTATTTTAACGCCAAAACTTTGTAAATTTTTTCTAAATACTTTGTATAAGCAAAAGATTAATAATCAAATACCTAAATATATTAACGATATTACATTTGCACATAAAACTGGAGGCCTAGATTATTTAAATAGTGATGTTGGAGTTTTTGTGCTTCACGAACAATTTTATTTTATGGGTATCTCTATATATAATACACCTTTAAAATGTGGAGATAGAGAAACAGTAAGTAGACTTTCTGAATTAATTTGTAATTATTTGAAGGAGTTGATGTAGCAATGAAATTAACAAGTAACAAGGCTCTTGAAATGTTAAATGACGCTAAAGGAAAAACAATAACAGACTTATGGATAACACATTCTATCTGTGTAGCCAATACAGCTTCAGTTATTGCTAAAGAACTTAACCTAGATGTAGAATATGCTAAAACACTTGGATATATTCACGATTATGGAAAAGCTGTAGGGGATTTTCCTAAACATGATATAAATGGTTTTAATTATTTAAAAGAGTTAGGATATGACGAAGAGTATTATAGTATTTGTCTAACTCACGGTTATTTAAATAATGATGTTAAGTGCTCAGCAGTTGAAATCCTAGAAGATATACCTTTTAGGACGGAGTATATTAAAAATCATGAATATACAATTTATGAAAAACTTATTTGTTTGTGTGATTTAATGTGTACACAAGAGATGATAGGTATTGATAGTCGTTTAATAAATATAATTATCAGATATGGTGCCTATTCTAATACCCAATACCATATTAAAGAGGTATATAAATTAAAAAAGTATTTTGATGATTTATTGGGCTATAATTTATATGATTTATTTCCAGAGATGATTATTAATTGTAAAAAATATTTTAGTAAAATTTCATAACACATTAATTAAGAAAAGTGATATAATATCAAACTGTGAGTTGTAACTAAAAAATAAATAAAATTAATTAAAAAAGAAAATATTAAAAATGTAGATAGTGAAAGGTGTAGTTATGAATAAAGTAGTAAATTTTGATATATTAATGGAGAAATACAAAAATGTTTTTGTGGATATTTTAGGAGATATGGAACTAACAAAAATAGAAAATGGAGTATATGTTTTTGAAGATGATTCCAATCAAATGACAGCCAAAGTAAATGGTGATTTCATCAATTTTAGATATAAAGATGATGATATAGAAAAAGCAATTGTTTTAAAATTACCAGATGAAAATGATGAAAATTCTTCCGTTGCTTTAACAGAAATTGTAAAAGAAAAAAGGCAAAATGGTTGTATAATCGATAGAATAGTTAGATTATATGGTTACTCTAGTCTTGCTCCAAACGAAATAGTTTTATTAGATATATTATCTAAAAGGTATGCTTTTATAAAAGATGTTAGTTTTAAAGATATAAGTGATGATTTCTTAGAAAATGAAAGTTTAATTAAAAATGTTTTTGAGTCCCATATGAAAACAGTTATTAGATCAACCAATGATTTGAGATGGCTGACTTCATCTAAAGCATCATCTAATACAAAATTAAATGGTACTGATATTTCTGATTTATATGATATAGTTGAAGGAAAGGATAAAATCAGCAGAATCTATGACTTATATAAGGGAGTTATCAATAAACAAAATAGTATGGATATCCTAGCTATTCATTTAGGGTTATTAAAAAAGAATAGTTTCGGTTATAAAGAAATTAGTGGCATATCTGCACAAGAAGATATAATATGTGGAAAGAAAAAAGCAAAAATCAACGATAAAGATGAATTATTTATCACAGATTTCATTCAGAATAGAATTGGTTATGAAAAACCTTTTGATTGTACAAGCATAAAGTCATTAATAGAAGCAATTACCTATAATGACACAGTACCAGTTCAAAGAACCGAAGAAAAATTTGATGACACCGTATTTTTAGTTGATGATATTCCTGTAAGCAAGAAAACTATAGCTATATTTGAAAAAGGAAAGCATGATAAATCAGTTAATCCATCACAAAATGGTATTGTAAATAAAATTAAACATAAAATTTACAGAATAAAATAAATACTTAATAATGTATTAAATAAAAATAAGAAAATTTCATTTTAATAAATGATTTTTTTTATATAATTTTGAGGTGATAAATATGAAATTTTTAGAAGAAATTCTATTACAAGAAAAACCTAGTATACTTATTAGAAATAACAGCGATAAAATATTTGAGTTAATTCCTGAACTCCGTACTTGCAAAGATTTTGCTCAAAATAACATTTGGCATATTTATGATGTGTATGAACATATCTTACATGTTGTTGATGGTGTACCAAATATTCCTGAACTTAGAATAGCTGCACTATTTCATGATATTGGTAAACCATACGTGTATAAAGAAGATGAAAATGGAGTAGGTCATTTTTTTGGTCACTGGGATAAATCAAATGAAATCTTTTCTAAATATGCTGATAGGTACAGCCTAGATGAAAACTCAAAAAGTTTGATATCTAATTTAATTTTATATCACGATGTAAATATAGATAAATTAGATAACGAAGAACTAAAAGAAATTATAACTATTTTTGATAAAAAGGGTATAAAAATGCTCTTTAAACTAAAAAAAAGTGATTTACAAGCCCAAAACAAAAAATTTCACTACTTATTAGAGACTTACTCAAAGCAAGAATCAGAATTATTAAAACTAAAATAATAAATTTAATTAATTATATATACAATACAACTAAAATTTATATTTAGAATATAGATAATTATGTCAAATTTAGAAAAATCATATTTATAATATATTTCCTCCTTGTTTTCTTCATAAGAAAAAGTTATACTTAATACATAATGAAGAGTAGGAAGTGATTTTATGAATATAGAAGAACTCGAAAAAACGAGAATAAAGTATAAAAAATCAATACTTAAATGTATACTAATTTGCATTATTTTATGTGGAACACCATTTTTGTTAGTAGATATTGATACCGCTTGTATATTAGCTTTTATAGGCCTCATCATAGGTGTTATTATAACTATATTTTTAACAGGAGGACCAGGTAGAAAATATAAAAAGGCCTATAAAGAATATTTTGTAGAAACAAGTCTTAATAAAATATTCACGGATTTAAAATATAATTCAGATTCTGGAATGCCTCGCAATGTAATTTCTAGTACAAAAATGATGTATATGGGGGATAGATATTCATCAAACGACTTTATGTCTGGAAAATATAAAAATGTAGGATTCTCTCAAGCTGATGTTTGTATTGAAGAAGAGAGAGAAAGAACTGATTCAGAAGGACACACCAGAACATACTACGTGACAATCTTTAGAGGTAGATGGATGATATTTGATTTTAACAAACAATTTAAAGCCAATATTCAAGTCGCTCAAAGAGGCTTTGGAAATAATAAAGTGCAGCAAAAAGGATTGTTTTCAAAAAAAGATAATAATTCATACTATAAAAAAGTAGAAATGGAAAGTGAAGAATTCAATAAAAGATTTACCGTTTATGCCCAAAGTGAGCATGAAGCATTTTATATCTTAACCCCATCATTAATGGAAAAAATAGAAAGACTAGACGATAATAATTCAGGAAAACTTCTATTATGTTTTATAAATAATAGACTTCACATAGGATTATACGATAATAAAGATTCTTTTGAAGCTCCAAGCTGTTTTTCTAAAATAAATGAGGAGGAAGAAATAAATAAAACAAACTCAGATATTAAAACAATCACACAATTTATAGATGAATTAAACCTAGATAACAGTTTATTTAAAAATACAATAGTTTCTCAAGAAGACAAAGAAACAACACAAACAAAAGAAAATAACGACAATAGTAATATAGATGATAGCGATGATAGTGAAGAGTGATGTTAAATACTTATAAAAATATTGAAGGGAGGTGTAGTAATGATAGTAGCAATAGTTTTAGTGGTAATAGTTATAATGATAATAGGATGGTTAATTTCTATTTCAAATGGTATCGAAAGAGCAAAGATTAAAATAGATGAGGCAGCTTCTGGTATAGACACAGCCCTAACAAAAAGATACGATGTTTTAACAAAAATGATTGAAGTAGTAAAAGGATATGCAAAGCATGAAAAAGAAACTATGTTTAAAACAATCGAGTTAAGAAGTGGTATGAGCGTTCCAGAAATGAATGATGCCAATAAAGAAATGGACAAACAATTTGAAAAAATTAATGTTTTAGCAGAAGCATATCCAGAACTAAAATCTAGTGAAAACTATAATACTTTGCAATTAACAATTGTTGACGTTGAAGAACATTTACAAGCAGCCAGAAGATTATATAATTCAAATATATCAAGTTATAATCAAATGATAAAAGTGTTTCCAAATAATATAATTGCAAATAGTAAAGGTTGTAAAGAAATGGAATTCTTTGTTGCAGATGAAGAAAAAAGAAAAGATGTAAAAATAGATTTATAGACTAAAAAATAAAATAACTTAGAATCATTAAATTGTAAATCATAGAGAACTAAAAACAGTTCTCTTTTTTATTAGTAAATAAAAGTTGGTATTAATGATGTTTTAATATATGTAATTATATTTAAAATTGAGAAGAAACACTAGAGATCAATTTAGAATAGGACAATTTGTAGGAAGACTAAATTTTTAAAACATTCTAGTATGAGAAAGTAATAAAATAATTCTTCCAAAATTTATAAAAGTATTGTATAATATAGAGCAATTAATATACAATGCTTTTATTTTTGGTAGGAGATGTTTTATAGTGGATACTATTTTAAACAAAAGATTAAATGAAGTGCATAGTTTTATAAATTATAAAGAAAAATATGATTTTAGATATGATATTGTTAAGGCATATCTTATTAAATTACTTCCATTTAGAGATACTGATAACTTGTATAATGAAATGCTCTTATTTAGTCAAAGATATGGAAAAAATATTACTAAATATAGTGATTTAATTAAGTATATGTGTAATGAAATAGCGCCACATCACAATTGTAATTGGATAGAAGCGTTTTTAAATAATTATGGGATTGATAGTTATTCTTTTTCAAAAAATGGAAGTTGGCTTTTAGGACACAATGTTCAGTTTTCTGAAAGTAATATTCAGGTTTATGAAAACTATTTAAAAAGTCAATTTCAAACATCTTTATCTGATAATATTAAAGTTTTAGGTTATTATGCAGAGTATCTCACTTATAAATATTTACTAAGTAATCCTAATAAATATTCAAATGTTGATTGGATATCTCAAACTATTGGAGATGGTTTAGGCTATGATTTTATCGCATATAATAAAAATACAAGTAAATGGAATTATATTGAAGTAAAGTCAAAAGTTAGTACTTTTGATACTACATTATCTGAAAATGAATCTAAAAAACTATTTGATATAAATACTAACAATCTAGATGAAGATTATTTGCTTTTTTTACTACCTATACAATTAATAGATGATCACTTCGATTATGACATTTTAGAATGTTATATTGATGACAATAATGATAAAAATAGTAGATTTGAATCGTTGATTACAAGTGATAGTTATATAATATTTAATTCACTTGATGCTCAAAAAGAAGAATTAAAAAGAAAAGCAGGTATAGCATATAAAAAGAAAATTGGTTTTTTAAAAGGTAGATCATAAATAAGCGTAAAATAAACAAAATTAAGATAGATTTTTAAGCAGTCATTAGGTACTAACTTTCCTATCTCCCTAGTGACTTTATTCCAAAAATATTGTATAATAAATTCGGATTTGTTAACAATAGAGCAAACTAAGCTAACTGTTAGTTTATGTAATTCTTAATTGAGAAGAACTATTAATAATTTGACTCAAATAATAATTTTTAATTGTATAAGCACAAACTAATAGTTAAACAAAAAATAAATAGAAAGGAATCAATCAATACCATTATATTTTTTATGATTGATTATATGTGATTTTATGGCGTCAGCTATTATACATATTGCCGTTGCAAAAAAAGTAAACGAAGTTTTAAATAGAAATGAAAAAGATTTATATCTAGGAGCTATCGCTCCTGATGCATCTAAAATAGTTGGTACTGATAGAAAAATAACACATTTTATCACAGACGACAATTCTGATGCCCCAAATATAAATTATTTTAGATCTTTATATTTGGATAAGATTAAAAATGATTATGATTTAGGTTACTATATACATTTATTAACTGATGAACTATGGTTCAATGAGTTTTTACCAAATTTTGTTTTAGATGATGAGACTATTGTTGATACAGATGGGAATAAAGTATCTCTTAAAGGTATTACTATTGGTGATATAATTTACAATGATTATACTAACTTAAATGTAAAAATAATTGATTACTACAATCTTAATTTTAAACTATTTTATGAAGAATTTACTTATCCAGAACCAAATATAAAAGAAGTTCCAAAAAGTACATTCCCTTTAGTTATTGATAAAATGGGAATAATAATATCAAATTCAGCCAAATACAATTATATTTTAAAACTAGATAAAATAACACACTTTATAGAATATGCTACTATCTATGTATTAGAAAGACTAAAAGAAGATAACTTAATTTAAAGGAATATGATAGGAGAGATTTATATTATGAAAACAAAATTTTTTTGGGTAGTTATTTTAGTAATAATTTTATTTCCTTTAATATTTTTAAATACTAGAAGGTCAAAAACAATTGAAGAAATATTAAAAGTAAACTTTGATGATATTGCTTATATTAAAACCAATTCAAATGGGGATACAAATTATGATGTAAATAAATTTATTAAAAAATTTGGAGATAAAAAATATAAAACATTTAAGGGATTAAAAGGTTCAACGGCAAATCTTCGTTATACGTGTTTTAATAACGATGGTAAAGTAATCTTTACACTAGTAGATGTTGGAAATAAGAATCTAATTATATTAATAAAAAATGATTCAAATAGTAGTGCTAACTTATATCAACAAATTAATTGATTTAAAAGCCCTTTATAATTTAATACAAATTGTTGTACTAATAACATATATGTTTATGATACTTTAATTAATATACATCAATGGATTATCATAGTTGATAGTAATGATTTAACTATAATAAAAGAGGTGTAGTTATGAACTATGAAAATGAAATAACTGTAGAAGTTGATACCGATTTGGAAGATTTAATTAATATTCTTGAAGAAAGAGGCTTCAAATTAAAAGAAGAGTATGACCTAAACGATATTTATCTTATTAACAAGAATGATAAAGAGAATGATTACTTATCAATGCTAAATAAATGTGTATTAATTAGACATATTATAGAAAAAGATAAAGAAACGAATATATTAACTTATAAATATAAAGAGTATAATGAGAACAAAGAAATTACTAAACAAGGTAAAATAGAAGTTATAATAGATGATATTAACAATTCTAAATTATTATTTGAAAAATTAAATTTTGAAGAGTTGATTAGAATAAACGATCATATGCTTGTTTATGCGACTGATAAAGATGAGCTAGTTATTCAAAAAGTTAATAATAAACATATATACATTGAAATAGAGGACAAATGCCATCATTCTAATAGAGTTTATAATTCTATAGAAGAAATGAAAAATGTCATTATAAGTAATTCAATCCCAATTAAATATGATAATTACTTTATTAAAAAGGCAGAGATTGAATTACAAGAAACATATAAAAATAATGAATAAAATGTGTTTGATAAAAATGATTTATATATTGATGAATTTATCAAATGAAATTTGAGGTGATATGTGTGATTGGAATAAGTATTGCAGATAGTAGTGAATGGAAGGTCATTTTAAATTACTATAATATTGATAATCATAAATGCAAAAAGTTTCCTTTTGGGGAGTATTTTAAACTTAGTTTATATAATAAAGAATTATTGTTTTATAGCTGTGATATTAGAAAAGTTAAAAGTTCTGCTTCTACACAATATATGATTGATCATTTTGATCTTGGAAAGATAATTGTTGTCGGAACTTGTGCAGGAATAGATTCAAATTATGATAAGTTAGATGTATTCTTTCCAGATAAATTAGTTCAGTATGATTGTAATGTTAAAGGAATTGGACCTTTAATTAACGATGAATATACAGTTTGCTTAAATACTACTGATTTTCCTAACTTAAAAACCGGAACTTTGGCAACAGGAGATAAGTTTGTTGCATTATGGGAAGACTATATCGAACTTAAAAATAATAATATTACAATTGCTGATATGGAATCAGCTGCAATAGGTTTGGTATGTAAATTAAATAATGTTGAGTGCGTTGTTGTAAAAGGAATAACTGATTATCCAATTGATGAAAATAATGTTTACGATGAACAGATGAATACATTTGAAACTAATACTCCTTTAGTTATGAAAAAAATATTAGATGATTATTTAGAATTTGCAATAAAGAATAAATTTGAATATATTTAATATATGATAAAGAAAAAAATAAATAGTAAAGGATAAGGGTGAATAAAGATGGAAAATAAATATGATTTTTTTATAGCTGGGAGAGCTAGAAACAAAGAAAATATATTAGAAATATGTGATTTGTTTGATAAATATGAAATATCTTATTATTGTTTTTTGAAATATGAAGATAACTGGGGCTATGGAAATAAAGATCAAACTCCAGAAGAAAGACAAAAGGAATTTGAATCATTAGACTTAAAAGATGATATAGTCCTAAATTTATTTAACAGTGATATGAAAGGGGAAAAGAACTCTAAAAATTTGTTATTAGTTTTACCAGCAGGGAAAGCAGCTCACATTGAGGCAGGAATAGCTTACGGTTTAGGTAAAAAATGTTATGCAATAGGAGAATATGATGCTACTGATACATTGTATAATATTTTTGATACAATTTTTAAAGACAAAACAGAATTAGAAGAATTTATAAAAAAGTATTCAAGAAGATAAACTACAATTTATCTAATAGATCAGAATGAAATTTCTGGTCTTTTTTAGTGTTATTAGTAAAAAAACGATTATTAATAGCTATAAAAAAGAAGAAGTATTTATTTGAACTTAATTAAAAATTAATATAATGAATCTTTTGACTATCTAGAATGACGTAATTTGTGATATAATGAGCATAATTAAGTTTACTTATAAATAAGAAAGGGGTAGCGATAATAAATGAACTTGGCAGAACTAAAAAAGGATTATTATAAGTTGCAACTAAAATATGGAGCTAAAGAATTGGATTCGATTTATAATGGTGGTTGTGATAAGAATCCTGAAATATGTTTTGTATTTATGAATCCTACTAAAAGAAATATTGCTTCATCAAAGGATTGGAAAGGATTGAAAGCCCCATGGATAGGCACCAAAAATATATGGAATTTATTTTACAGAGTAGGATTGCTTGATGAAGACATCTACAATAGGATTAAAAGAATTAAAGGCAGTGAATGGACGGAAGAATTTGCAGATGAAGTTTACAGTAACGTAAAAAAGCATAAGTATTTTATAACAAATTTAGGTAAGTGTACACAAATTGATGCTAGAGAATTGCCAGATAGTACATATAAAGAATATTTAAGTTTATTAGAAAGAGAAATAGAAATTATAAATCCTAAAGTTGTTATTTTATTCGGTAATCAAGTAAGTTCGATTGTTTTAAATGAAAAAATATCTGTGTCACAGTGCAGAAAAAAGCTATTTCAAAAAGATATTAATGGTAAAAAATATAATTGCTATTCAGTATTTTATCCAATTGGAAATGGAAGATTTAATATAGATAAATCAATAGAAGATATTTTATATATAAAAGAAAGTATGTAAAAAATATTTAGATTAGGAAAGTTATAGAATTATGGATATGGATCAAAAGAGAAAAATGAGACAAGAAAAGAAAAATAGTTCAAATAATAATGGTATTGATAAGAATGAAATTAATCGGTACCCTAGATATATGTCAAAGACTAAAAGATAAATAATAGAGGAATGGAAATAATATATTGATGAAATTTATTATATGAGGTAATGAGATATGAATATAGAAAATGTAATAAAAGATATTATAATCAATTTTGATGGAAAAGTAGCTGTTTATTATGATGATTTTAAAGGTACTAAAATAAAAATTAATGAAAAGGAAAAGTGTAATGCAGCAAGTTGCATAAAGATATTTATTCTTATTGAATTGTTTAATCAGATTAATAATGGTAGCATAAAAAAAGAACAAAAATTAACATATAAAGATGAACATTATGTAAACGGAAGCGGAGTAATGAGATATTTAACAAAAGGAATAGAATTACCAGTTATTGATATTGCAACTTTAATGATGATTATAAGTGATAATGTTGCAACAAATATTTTGATTGACTTTTTAGGTATAGATAATATAAATAGAACTATTACAACTATTGGATGTAATGATACTAAGTTATATAGTAAATTTAAATCGGTTGAAAATGAAGTTTTTTCTGAAACCACTGCATTTGATTATTATTTGGTATGGAAAAAATTAAATAATAATGAACTATTTAATGAAAAAATGACAAAGGAAATTATTGATATAATAAGAAATCAAAAATATACTGAAATGATTGGAGACGGAATAGATAAAGTTTATAGTGAAGTTGAAAATCCAATTATAAATTATTATGCTACGAAAAGTGGCAAGTATGAAGCAATTAGAAATGATGGTGGAATAGTTTCAACAATATATGGAAATTATGTTTTAATTATTTTTATTAAGAATTTTAAGGATAAAAATTATTTAAATGATGAATACGCTTATAGCCAAGGAAGAAAAATTAGTAGTGTAATATTTAACGAATTTATAAGAAATAGAAGTTAATTATTACAATCAATACAAAAGGAAGTGAAAAAAATGAATAATGAAAATAAAACAAATATAAACTGGTAAAGAACGACTTATATAAACTCTCTTTAAAAACCTTATTTTATAAGACTTTTAATTAAAATCCTTTTTACAATTTTTAATAAAAAATTAATAAAAATTATAATAAAAATTAGGTAAGAACGACTTAAAGAAACTTTCATATAATTTGCACATTTAATTATTTTTATTAGTAGTATTATAATTAATATATAATTTGTTGGAGTGTGGTTATAATGAAAAAAATAAAACTACCTATTAAGAATATAGAAACTAACATAGTTTTAAATGCCTTAATACAATTTAAAAATGATAAATTAAAACAGGGTATATATACAGAACCTATTGATGAACTAATTTTAAAATTAAATAAAATTTATT
>ERZ827440.854-NODE-854-length-38136-cov-5.169665_pt1 | contig 38136 bp, 38 predicted proteins | sample MGYA00519774_ERZ827440 | MGnify/ENA primary metagenome ERZ827440 (study PRJEB31778, sample SAMEA3449302) | human gut metagenome | biome: human gut; feature: human-associated habitat; material: faeces | place: United Kingdom | collected 2010/2012 ... | reverse complement strand
TTAAAATATCCCGAATACCCGCCATCATCAAAACAGACAACGGATAGTAAATCATTGGCTTATCATAAACGGGCAACAGCTGCTTACTCGTTACTGAAGTAAGTGGATACAAACGAGTCCCTGATCCTCCCGCAAGGATTATGCCTTTCATGCATCTATCCTTCTAGCCCGTCTTCTCCCTAAGCGATTCCCTAGCAACCTCGCAACACAATCAGCACTAAATGCTAGAAGTTCAGGAATATTTCCTTCTCTGAATAAACGATAGGCAACATGCTTTACAAGCTTGGTGCCCTCTCCGATCTCGGAAGCACTTGCCAATATCGCTGCATTTTCCTCAAGAAAGCGACCAATCTTGTAATTTCGTTTATATTGTTCGTAGAGTGTAAGATTATGAGAATGAAAAACTTCCGCATTAGCAGCATAAGCAACTTTCCATCCTGCATTCACTGCTTTAGCAGCCATTAACATGTCCTCATTAATGTCAGTACAGCCAAATCCACCAAGCTCGTCATACACATTCCGACGATACGCCGAACAGACATCTGTCGCGAAATATGTCTTTATACCCAAAAAAGGAACATCATCCGATGAACGAATATTGGATTCAGGTGCATAATTATATTCTCTGATTAGTTGTTCAAATCTTCTAGCATCCTCTTTAGGTAGCTGCCTACCTGAAGAAATTGCCACCGACTGGTCCATTAAGATAGGATTTATAAGATTCTTTAAATAATCGTTGTTTGCAGGTACCGCATCTTGCGTCATGAAACAAACAATATCACCTGAAGACCTTTTTAATGCAAAATCGCGAGTTAGACCATGGTTAAAATTAGCCCTCTCGATAGTCTCCACCATGACATCGCGATAAGATGACGCTATTTTCGTTGTCTGATCGTCCGAAGATGAGTCAATTACTATAATCTCATCAGGTGGAACGCTTTGATTTTCGAGAGATTCAATAAGCGATCCTATCTCACTCTCTGCATTGAGAGTCGGAATTATGAGACTTACCGATGCGTTCATCTTCCAGAGCGCCTTTTACCGAACATGACTCCAAATGTACTAATAAAGCATCTTATATCCATCGCAAAACCCGCATTATAGACATACTCAAGCTCTATTCTTTGACGGTTACCACTTGCAAAGGTTGCATTATTCCGTTGAGTTGCTTGCCATAGACCAGTAATGCCCGCAGGAACAGACAACACAGTTTTAGCCTCAGCTCCAAACCATTCAATTTCTTCACTTGTAACTGCTCGAGGTCCAATAACACTCATATCACCTTTTAGTACATTGAGAAAATTAGGTATTTCATCTAAGCTTGTTCGGCGAAGCATCTTTCCTAATGAAGTAATGCGTGGATCGTCGTCAACTTTATGCTCACGACGCCACTGAAAAAGCTGGTCGGGTGTAAGGTGTTTCTCCACATCGTCGGCATCAGCAACCATGGTACGGAACTTGTAGATACGAAATGGCTTGCCGAGGTATCCGACGCGCTCCTGCGTGTAAATAGGACTTCCCATAGTATCAATGGCTATCGCAATGGAGAGCAGGATGCAGGGAATAAAACTAACTACAATGACTACAGTGCTGAAAGCGATGTCGAATGCACGCTTAGCGAAACGGTAACCGAGAGAGCGATGATCGAGTGCGCGGCACTCGTCAGCAAATGTTTCGGCGTTAGATTCACCCTTCCCAAAAGAAAAGCCAATACTATCATGAACAGTGAAGCCTTCATTGAGCGCTTCTCTATCACTTCTGGCATTGGTATGCGGTTGTTTAAAGTTACTCGTCAAACTTAATGAAAGTTGTTGATAATTAGAGTCTTAGTGTTTCTTGATAATCTCTAGTCCAGCTTTAAGAGAGGTGCGCCGACCGCACATCATAATTTCCAGATAGGCAAGACGTTTGTGTCTATCTATCTTTTTCACTAACCCGAGGTGGTTCATTAAAGGCCCTTTAAGTATGACAATCTCGTCACCTTCAATAATGCCTTCCGACATTTTCATGACGTGATCATCATCACCAATGAATGCACTGATTATTGTTTTCTCATCATCAGCTAACGGAATGAAATGCTCATTTCCATCATGCAGCAGCTTTGTCATGCGGCTTACGTTATTAAGTTCTTTTCTAAAGTCTTCAGGAGTTTTGGTGTCAACAAAAACATATCCTGGAAATAGCACTTCGTTGCGATATTTCCATACGCCGTTATAGCGTTTTTTCACTTCATACTGAGGAATAAAGCAAGAACTATACGTATCGTCATCCACCAACTTTTCGATCTGGCTGATTACCGTATGTTCTTGTCCTCCAACTACTTGAACGACATACCACATACGGGTCACCTCCCAGATGGACGGACCGCATATCAGTTGTGCTCGTAATGGATTAAGGCATAGCTTCGCCAAAGGAAAGCCTTCCTTTTTCTTCAAACATCTCATTCAAACTCTTAGCTACATCAAAACGCGCACTCAGCGACGATTTTGTGCATTCAAAGATATGTAAATTAGGGACTCTTCTGTATGTTTTGCTACAGACCTTGCAACTCACATTGTTCCGTTGCCAAGGTCGCGCAAAAGCATACCCACCCATAGTTAGCCAAGCCTAAAACGGCTTGAATATGAACCATAAGCATTTAAAGCTCTCATGCCCCGAAGCTTAAAGCCTATGGTTCACATTCAAACGGTTTCTCAAACACAGCGTCCTCTATTTAAGTCGTTTGCGCCGATCAAATAAACACTTTCGGAACAAACAATGCGTTTCTTGGAGCAAATATACCCACCCTGCATGTTTAGCGTTTACCCTGTTAAAACTCAAAACCGCCAAATAAAAGCCGCAATCGCTACCCGCGTGCGTGAGCGCCTTTGGCAAAGAATTCTTTTCGCGCACGCCATAGCAGCTCGTAAGCCAAAGGTCCGTGAGCATCGCTTGCAATAAAATTAACCAAATCCTCCTCGAATAACTTTTTTGCAGTTTTCTTTATGGGACTAAACGAACCTTCCCCCATAAAATCCGATGAAACTTGTATCTTGCAGCCAGCTCCAATGAACTGACGAACAATATCGACATTTTCCTGAACAGGCTTATAGCGTTCGGGATGCGCAATAATGACGGTATAACCCTTACCTTGGAGCTGAAACACAATACGCTCCCAATCAGGTGGCAAACTGCGCGTTGGCAACTCAAGCAAGAATTCGCCAGTTTCAAACGCAAGGTAATCAGCCCAGTCCATACCTAACTCCATAAGCTTTTTGTAGTTAACTTCAAAGCCCATGGTCATTTTAGGGGCCATCCGAATTTTAGATACCTCTGCCTGTAACGCATAAAAGGCATCCCACATAGCGTCATAGTCAAACCAGGGATCGCGACAATGGGGCGTACAAACAAAAGAGGTTACCCCTGCGCGCATGGCCGCTTCAACCATCTCCAAGGATTCCTCCATGGATCTTGACCCATCGTCAACGCCTGGCAGTATGTGGCAATGTACATCGCGCATAGATTAGTGACGCTTTCCCTGGGAACGATCAATGCGAGGCGTATTGGAACGACGCGCCTGCTGAACACCTGCCGCTACCGCGCTCTTTTTCCAAGACTGGCTATTCGAAACAGGATTTACGCTGGACTGACTCGATCCTTGCACTTGCTGGGTACGGGCCTGTTGCGCTGCACGCTGAGCTCGGTTAGTTTGCGGCGTTTGCGTTGTACGCTGTTGATTTGCCGGGCTAGATTGATGCTGTCCAGCTTGTCCTTGACGTCGGGGGCCACGAGGAATAGCAGGGGTTGCGGGAGCAGAAACGGGGCCCGTTCCACCAGAACCACCCTTTTTACGCGCACGACGTGCTTCTTTTTCGGGATCTACCCTCTGATTGTCTTTATTGTAGTAAGCATAATAATATTCAGAACCCGTACCTTCACAGAAAGTTGCACAGGCACCAATAACGTTTGCTTCTGCCTTTTGTAGCTGATCATAGGCGGTAAGAATTTCATCTCTTTTAGCACCGCCAATCTTAACTATCAAAATAACACCATCTACCAAGCGAGAAAGAATTGCAGCATCAACAAAAGTCCCTACGGGAGGCGTATCAAACAATACATAGTCATACGCATTACATGCATCATCCACCAACTTGGCATACGCACGTGAAGAAAGCAAATCGGCAGGGTTTGGAATGTTTGGTTCGGTATCCAGGAAATAGAAGTTCGGCGTTCCCGTGGAAATAACCGCCTCTCGAAGCGATAAAGCATGAGACATTACCGCATAGGCACCATGAGCTGCATGCACTCCTAATACGGATGCCGCGCTACGGCGACGCATGTCTGCCTCTACCAGCAAAACGCTATTACCCGCACTTGCGATTGCTTTTGCAAGTTCAATAGTAGTTGTTGTTTTACACTCGTTTGGCACAGCACTGGTAAGCACAATACTTTGCATAGGATTATCCACTGACGCAAAGCGGATATTTGCCAACATGGTTTTTACAGCATTTTGAATTTCTAAGGTATTAGATGCTGCCTTTTTCTTTTTAGCCATATGCGTCACCTCCTTTATTTAATGGTTGGAATCTTGCCGATAACAGGAATATCCAACAGCTCTTCAATTTCTTCAGGTTTGCGAATTCGCGTATTGACCATATCCATAATGACCACGATGGCAACAGCAACAAAAATACCCGCCAAAAAGGCCACCGCCACATACATGGTACGAGGAGGACCTGAAGGAGAATCAGGTGTTGCCGCCTGGTCAATCACATTAACCGCTTCGATATCCATAATTTCCTGCGCAACCGTGTTGGTTGTGTTTGCTAGCCCATTTGCAATTGCTGCAGCAGAATTAGGAGTATCCCCCGTAACGGAAATAGTAATAAGACGCGTAGTAGTTGAGCTGGTCACTTCAAGGTCATAGCTTGCAAGCTCACTAGGTGACATACCGAGTTGATTTGCTGTTTGGTTTAAGACGCGCTCGCTCTTAATAAGTTCAGACACGTCGTTGGTAAGCATCTGGCTTGCAGAAAGATCGGTCGAAAGCGAAGAACTTGAGGTGGCATTGTCTGAAGAATTTGCCAACACATACATAGAAACAGTAGCAGTGTAAGTGTTTGCAAGCATTACCCAACTAAATACAGCGGTTACCAACGCAAAGATAATTGGCAGTGCAATACACAGCTTAAGATGCTTTCTAATTATTTGAAGTAGCTCAAGTAGGGTCATAAATTACATTCCTTTGGGTCTTTTGCCTTATCTATCAGTTCAACGCTCAATTTGTTCTAGGCCATACAGATGCAGCGAGGAGCTATTGGCTCGAGTTGCTTGAATTGGAAGAGTTATTTGAACTCGAAGAGCTATCCGAGCCAGACGTACCCTCCCCTTCAACCGCTTGCGTATTCTTTGTTAATACATTGGCCTTACTAGGATCTTGACCGGTATCAACCATCTGCATCATGTCTTTCCATTGATCCTCAAGAGTGATGGTGTAAGACACGCCATCGATGGTTTGCGTCGTGGAAGGAACCATAGCGGAATAGAAATAATAGTGTTCTGCCTGCTGGAAGGTTTGCGCTAAAGTAACAAGCTCGTCTAGTGAATAATCAGTTGAGATACAGCTTGCCAAAGATTGCACTGCACCAGGCAATTCAGTTGGAGGCAACGACAATACGGTATCCGCCAATGACTGAACTAAAATTCTCTGGTTTTCTGCACGTTGAAAGTCACCTTCGTTATAGCCATAGCGCTCACGAGCAAAAGCAAGCGCCTGCTCACCATTAAGACGCTGCATACCTGCGTTTAGCTCAACGCCGCTGTTTGATGCGCCCGTTTGATTGTTTGAAACGGGAATATCTACCCAAACACCACCAAGCTGGTCAACTACCTTCTCCAGTTCATCGAAGTGAATTTCAGCATAGTGAGAGATCTGCACGCCGGACATTTTCTCTACTGCCTCAACAGCACCTGCAGGGCCGCCAAAGGCATACGCTGCGTTAATTTTTTGAGTGCCATGACCCTCAATTTCAACCTTGGTGTCACGAGGAATAGAAACAAGCGTTGCTTTACCCACATTGGCATCTATTCGAACCAAAATGATGGTGTCAGAACGACTTGCAACATCGTTTTCGCGTGCGTCCGATCCTAGCAAAAGCACATAATAGGGATCTTGCACATTGCTTTCACTCAAAACAGAATCAAGCTCGCTTTGCTGCTGAGAATCGATCTTCATCGAATCGGAAAGAGAGTTTACATACAAAGCAACAGCCACACCAACCGCGACACAAAGTGCCACAATAACAGCCAAAATGATCAGGATTACTTTTTTTGCTTTCCCGTGCTTTTTGCGCTTTTTGCGCACGCGAACCAATTCAGGATCCGCAAGGGATGAAGACTGGCTTGCATGAGGAGTATGAGAAGATTGGCTGCGATGGTTTTGATAACTATTAGAAGGGATGTTTTGCGAATTGTTATGTGTGTTGTGCTTTGCCATAGAACTGTAACAGAATACCTTCTTTCGCCTTTTCAAAGGGCGAAGTAAACCTATACATACAGTTCAATAGACTATCGTCAAATTTGAAATATCAAAGCGTTTCGTAACGTTCAATACGATATGTGTCATAAAAGCATTGGGGTTTTCGGCAACGTTGCCAAAAGCGCACTTAATGGCTTTTTAGAATGAAAGAACCATTAAAAGAATTAAACGACTCTAGAACATGATTCGCTGCTGGTCAGAGGATCTATTTTTTCCAATACCTGTTCTATAGCTTTATTCAAAGCTTATTTTTAATCGTTTTCCTAAACCCTGCGCAATTTTATTCAAAGTTGCAATAGAAGGATTACCGTTGCCGTTTTCAAGACGACACAAATTTGACGGCTTCATACCACATTTTGCGGCAAGTTCTTGCTGACTTAAGCCCTCAGCGATTCTCGCCTCGACAATCTGCCGCATAATATCTCGTTCTACCGATTGGTTTTCCCACTCAGTCTTAAAAGCGGAATCAGATAAAGATTCCTCAAGATGATCTCTGAAGTCACCCATATCTTTCTACCCAATCCTTCCTCATCGCCTTTGCTTTTTCTATTTCTCTTTTTGGCGTTTTCTGAGCTTTCTTTATAAATCCGTGCGTCAGAATAATTATTCCGCCAGCATAGTAAAAATAGAGCAGACGAATAGAATTATTTCCCTGAGAAATTCAGTAATTTACTATGAATATTTTCGTCACCTTATTATCATATATGATAATATCCCTTAGTCAATGAACTTCCATTAGGGAATTCCCGCAGGCTTATCACCCACAACAAAATCTAGAAAAACATCCACATTCCTCTCTTCCTTTAGTTTCTCTATCGCATCGCAGATACATAACAATCATCTTTATCTTCCCAGATAAAAGTCACACGATTCTATAAGAAAGCAACCAACTCTCTCACATAAGACCTATGTGCCTGGATTTAGATATAAAAAAAGGTCACTGCCTCACAGTGAGACAGTGACCTTGTCGAAAACGTGCACACGATATTAAAGCACGCACTATGATTATACGCTGTTGTTCAGGCTTTATATATACCCAGCAGGATTAGCGGCACCCTAGAGTCAAACAAAGCCTCATAAGGAATCCTACGTAACAATTCCCGCCAACCGAACGAACATGCAACTTAAAACAAACTCCCGAGACTAAAGAGCCTTGGTCTCCCAAATGCTATTCGAAATCGTAGAGGTCCTTCGTTGCACACTTGAAGTCCTCATACACCTCTTGAGCGATTGCGTCATCTAGCACCAATTCAAACCCAGCAGGCTGACCCTCTTCATCAAGCTCAGTTACCTCCAAAACAGTAACCTCACCCGAACCACCAACCTCAGATCCATCGCCAACGTTATAGAAGAAACCGTAACGACGATCCTGGTGAATAATCAAGCCCAAGAACTCAAGATCAACCGTGTCGCCCGATTCATCTTGGAAGGTAAATACCGTACCCTCTTCTACTGGTGGAGCAAAATTTGGTGCGCTACCTTTTCTCATTACTTCTTCCTCCTTTTATGGTTATGCGAAGCAGTCTTTTTCGATGATTTCGTCGCAGCATGAGTTGTTTGAGTTGCCTTATCTGATGCGCTCTGACCCTTGGCCTGCTCTTGCTTTTCAGCTACCGCAACTCCAGCACTTGCTTCTTCAACAGATGCAGGAGGCAAAGTGGATGCGAAGGTGAAAAGCTGAACTTCGGCTCCATATTTCTTGACCAGTTTTGCGTTCTTCGGTTCGCGCGTTTTCCACATAGCATAAAGCGGAGTAGCAACCGCGATAGATGAATACGAACCCGCAATCAAACCAACCGCCATTGCAAAGGCGAAGTCCTTAAGAGTCTCTCCGCCAAACAGCAGCATACCGAATACCGGAACAAATGAAGTTAGCGTGGTGTTGATGGTACGAATAAATACCTGGTTGATGGAGTGGTTTGCCATAGACATAAAGGTGCACTTCAGTGACGATTCTTTCATGTTGTCGTTGATACGGTGGAATACAACAACGGTGTCATAGAGCGAGTAACCCAGAATCGTAAGCAATGCCGCTACCATGTTCGGGGTAATTTCGCGACCAACCAACGCATAAATACCAACCACGATTATGAGGTCGTGCAACAGTGCTACAACCGCCATAATGCCCATCTTGTATTCGAAGCGAATAGCAATATAGGCAATAATCAGCAAAAGCGATACGGCAAAGGCAATAGCAGATGACTGAATTACGCCCGCACCCCAGTCAGGGCCAACGGTATTAACCTCAAAGCTGTCAGTGGCAACACCAAGCTCGCTTGCAATCTGGTTAGCAGTAGCAGCGGCATCTTCAGGAGAAGTGTTTGCCGTGCGAATCAAAAAGCCTGCCGAACCATCAGCGTTGGTAGTCTGTACAACCGCATCGGGCTCGCCTGCATCAGCGCATGCTGCACGCATATCTTCAATAGTAATATCGCCTGTGTTGTGGAACGCAATCGAAGTGCCACCCACGAATTCGATACCAAACTGAACGCCTTTAATACCAACTACGGCAAACGACAATACGATCAGTGCAGCAGAGATAGAAAGTAGAATTTTGCGAACGCCCATGAAGTTGATATCGCGACGCAAGAAGCGACCCTTTAATTGATCAAGCGTCTTGTGCGTAACGGATTTAGGTATTGCAGCTGAAGGCTGATCGGATTTTGCATTTGCCCCTTCTGCTTTTTTCGCGCTAGGACGCAAGTTCTCATCAGGAGCAAGAGTTGTGCCGTTCAATTCGGCATACACCGGTGCTGCCTGCTCACAGTCTTTAATACCCCAGAATCCTGGATGGCGTGTAATAACCTTTGGTGCCAGCAAGCGAATGAGCGGCGCTTTCAAAAGCAGCATCATTACGATGTCGCACACAATACCAAGCGCCAGCGTCATACCAAAGCCCTTGACCGATGCGCTTGCCAAGAAGAACAAGGTCAACGCCGAAACCAAGGTTACCAAGTCAGCGTCGATCGAGGTTTCAATACCGTGACGTACACCTGTAATAGAGGCCGCTCGTACACTTCGACCCATTCTTATTTCTTCACGGAAGCGCTCCAAAACCAGAATGGACGAGTCGGCCGCCATACCAATTGTCAAAACGATACCGGCAATACCAGCCAAAGAAAGTGAGAACAGCCCGAAAGCTGAAAGCGTTGCCAGCAATCCTAAGTAGAAAATTGCGAAGACTACCATAGCGGCTGCCGTCAAAAGACCAAGGCCACGATAGAAGCAGATCAAATACAGAATAACGAGCGTCAAGCCAAGAATTGCAACAAGAAGACCGCTCATCAAGGCATCCTGACCAAGGGTAGGACCAACGACCTGGCTCTGTTCGTAATGGAAGCTTACCGGCAATGAACCGGATTCGAGAACGGTCTGCAGTGACTGTGCTTCTTCCAAGCTATAGCCACCGGTAATAGCAACCTGCCCGCCCGTAATTTCACTTTGAACAGCAGGAGCTGACTGAATTTGGCCGTCCAAAATAATAACAATCTTGCCGTTTGTAGGAGCCAATTCACGTGTTGCCTGAGCAAATGCTTCGGTACCCGCACTATCAAGCGTCAAGTTAACGGCATAATAGTTGCTTGTCTCCGATTCTTTATCAACAGTTACTCGCGTGATATTTTCACCCGTAATAAGGGGCGTATAAGAGCCGCTTACGCTGCGATACTGCATCTCGCCTGTAGGGAATTGGTTGCCCATATCATCGGTAACCATGCCCTGCTGCATATACGTACCATTTTGAATAGCCTGCTGATCAGCCTCATCAGTAAAGGAATCAGCGCGTGCAAATTCCAACTTACCGGTTTTGCCGATAGTCTCCAGCGCTGTTTCCGTATCAGAAAGACCAGGGATTTGTACCAAAATCTGGTCATTGCCCTGCACCTGTACTGTTGCCTCGGATGCGCCCAAGGCATTTACACGCGATTCAATGATGGCGCGTGATTTTTCCATATCTTCCTGGGTTACCTCATGACCATCGGTACCTTGTGCAGTAAGAACAACCGAAAGACCACCTTGGATGTCCAAGCCCTGGTTAATTTTGTCTTGAGGAGGCATGAACATAAAGATTGAGCCAATCACAAGAATGATTGTAACTATCAAAAGCCACATGTTACGGCGGTTACTGTTTCCCCCGCCGCCTGCTTGTTTAATGCGCTTTTCGCGCTCCTTTTTACGCTGCTTAGCAGCAGCGGCATTAGCGCGCTTTGCACGGGCGCGATCTTTTTCGCGCTTTCGTTCTTCACGCGCTTTTTCTTTAGCTTTTGCCTCGCGTGCCTTAGCTTTCTCCTTTGCCCTTTTAGCATCCTGCTGAGCATGAGAAGCTTCAACTTCTGCGTCTTTAGATTCTTCGCCTTCTGTCTTCTTGTTTGGTGTTTCGGCCATAGTTATCCTTCTTGCACATATCAAGAGGGATTCGCTTGCCTTGTTTGCTTTCGTCTCTTGTCATTTAAACAACGCAAGCGAATACACTCTCATTCAAAAGTACATTAACGAATTATGATAGCTTGTTATTCGTAAATCTGCTGTTACTTCTATAAAATTTGCGGTTTATATTCCCTGATTTTCGTCAGCCCTGTATAACCGTGCGCAAAATATTTTATGGAATTATTTTGCACCAATAGTTTGGTACAATTCACCAACACAATTCGCCAACACGCGTCGCTGGCGCTCTTCACGCCAGCGAGTCACTATTGTTTGTCGCATTAATCAAACGGTGCCCTTAAGCAACTTGATAAGGCAGCTACTCGATAAGGTAGCGCGATTACCTACTTAGTAGTCCTGCGCGGCAGGCGAATGCATCCACTCCTGATAAAAGTCTTCATAAGCACCTTGCAAAATTGCCTCTCGGGCACGATTCATCAGGTCTATCAAGAAATGCAAGTTATGAATGCTGAGCAATATGCTACCTAACATCTCGTTTTGTTTTACCAGGTGGCGAATGTAGGAACGACTATGCGTCTGGCAGGTAGGACAGGTGCAGGTTTCATCAAGGGGACCGAAATCGTGAATAAAGCGTGCGTTGCGCATATTCATACGACCCTGCGATGAAAACGCTGTTCCCATACGAGCGGTACGAGTAGGCAAAACGCAGTCAAACATATCCACTCCCTCGTGCACCGCGCGAACTAACGTGGTGGGGTTCCCCACTCCCATGACGTAACGCGGTTTGTTTTCGGGGCAGGCGCGTGCAACATCGCCCAACGTTTCAAACATAACCTCATGGTCTTCGCCTACCGAATAGCCGCCAATACCAAAACCCTTAAAGTCTTTATGACCATTGCGAAGGCTTTCGTCGCTGATCTCTTTTAAACGCCTGATGGACTCAAGACGCATATCCAAGTTCATTCCACCCTGACAAATTGCAAACAGCGCCTGATCTTCGCGCGTATGCGCAGCCAAGCAGCGCTTTGCCCATGAAGAAGACAGATCAACCGCACGCTGCACAAATTCACGCGTCGCAGGATACGGAGGGCACTGATCAAGCTGCATGATGATATCTGCCCCTAATTTTTGCTGAATATCCATGTTAATCTCAGGCGTCCAGCGAATTTTGCTGCCATCATAAATGGAAGAAAAGGTCACACCATCATCGTCAAGCTTGAGCGTATCGGCCAATGAGAAAATCTGAAATCCACCCGAATCGGTAAGAATTGGACCATCGTAGGCCATAAACTTATGAAGCCCACCCGCCTCGGCAATTAAGTCAGCACCGGGACGCAAAGAGAGATGATAGGTGTTAGAGAGAACGATTTGCGCACCGAGCTCTTTAAGCATCTGAGGGCGAATACCCTTTACTGTTGCGCTCGTGCCTACCGGCATAAACAAAGGAGTACGCACCGTACCGTGTGCTGTTTCAAACAAACCAGCACGAGCATGACCCGATTGGGCCTCCACGGTAAAATCAAAGAGTGCCATGTTATGCATCACGCTCCCCATCAGATGATGCCTCGCATGTCGGCAAAGCTTCAACAAACTTCAAAAAATCAGCCATGGAACCGTGCTTTACCGTTTCGATGTCGAAGTCATCAGGATTAAGTAGCCAATCAGTAACCAAATACCCATCTAAGCCCAACTGCATAGCAGCTAAATCTTCACGAGTATTATTGCCTACCATCAAAATTTCCTCAGGTTTAAGACCAATTGCATCAACATTTTCGCGATAGTAATCCAAATGAGGCTTTGTGCTTGTTGAATTGTCATAGGTGGTAATGCGCTCAAAATCGTCAGGATTGCACCCAGCCCATTGCACGCGCTTTTCTACCGCAATACGAGGAAAGAGAGGCATCGTGGTGAGATAAAGACGATATCCTTTTTCCTTCAAAAGGCTTATTACCTTTGCCGATTCTGGAGTAGGCGCAATGAGCGCCCCCAACTCATCAAAAACCGTAGTATAGAATTCATCCATAAGCTCTTCATAGGCTGGTTTTTCATCATCGCTGATATCAAGAAGCGCACAAAACGTATGCCAAAAACGCTCGTCGTTTCGTCCACCTTCTTCTTTGATCATCGCAAACACGCCTTTATTGAGCGCATCAACAAAACGTTTTGGATCGTGGCCATGCTGAGCAGCAAACGCTCCAAGCGCTTCAAAATAGGCCTTTAAGAACCCATCCATATCTACAGGGAGCAGCGTCCCATCTAAATCGAAGAAAACTGCCTTATAAGCTCGCGCTTGATTACCTCGTTGGGGCATTGTGGGCATTCCTTCCTATACGCATCGAATTTAGTAATCAGATGTTAGTATAGAGTACGCTGAAAGGAGTGAGAGACGAACCTATGAAATTACTACTTCATGCTTGCTGTGGACCCTGTTCGCTTGAGCCTATCAGGCTTTTACAGGAAGAAGGTCACGATATAACCATTGCGTATATGAATTCCAATATTGCACCAGCAAGCGAATATGAGCATCGTTTGTCTACACTTCTCACCTGGGCTCAAACGCAAGGAATTCCCGTTATTGAAGGACCCTACGAACCTGCACGCTGGCAGGAAGCTATTCGAAACGCATGGCAGCCAGCACATACCCCAGATATTTCTTCTGCATCCGATTCAATCCCTTTCGACACAGGCATTGATCCCGAATTTGATCCTGCGCGGAATCCGGATTTTGCCTATCTCTATCACGACCGAGATAATCGTTGTCGCGCCTGCTATCGTTTGCGCCTTGAAGAACTTGCACGCTATGCGCACGACCACGGATTCGAGGGCATTGGAACCACTCTTACCGTAAGCCCTTATCAATACACCGCTATAATTCATGAGGAATTACAGCGAGCAGCTAAACCCTACGAAGGCCTTTCGGTGGTATTTAGGGATTACCGTCCGTATTATCCTAATGCCACGAAACGAAGCCGTAATTTAGGTATGTATCGTCAAAATTATTGCGGATGCGCGTTTTCTGACAAAGAAGCCTCTGCGGAGCGACAGGCGCGTAAAGCTGCCCGAAAAAAGAAAAAAGCCGAAGAAAGAAGAGCTAAATTGCAAGCTTTAACCACTGATGATTTCGACTACGAACTGCCCGAAGAACTTATCGCTCAAGAACCTGCCCCTATTCGTGATGAATGCAGGCTTTTGGTCATGAAGCGCGATACAGGCACTCTTGAAGATAAAATATTCCGTGACATCATCGACTATCTTCAGCCAGGTGACTTACTTGTTGCCAACGAAACGCGTGTTATGCCCGCACGCCTTATTGGCCATAAGCGTGAAACAGGGGGCAGTGCGGAGGTATTTTTACTTCGCGAGGCGAAACAGAATGCAAGCCGTACTAATCAATCTGCCACGTGGGAAGCACTGGTGCGTCCCGGAAAACGCCTAAAGCCAGGTGCTGTTGTAGATTTCACCGCATCAAGTGTCACTTCAGACTCGCAGAATGATTCTCATGAGGTCGCAAACGAAGCTGTTCATGCAAATGACCAGGTGGTGCTTAGTGCAGAAATTATCGATTGGGTTGAAGGTGCTCAAAAAGGCGAACGTCTTGTGCGTCTTACAACGCCTCTCCCTTCGCTTGATGAAGCACTTCACGCTGTTGGACACACGCCCCTGCCGCCCTACATCAAAAATTACGCAGGCGACGAAGAGCTCTATCAAACCGTCTATTCACATGAAGAGCGCTCTGCAGCTGCCCCTACTGCAGGGCTTCATTTCACCCCAGAACTGATTGAACGCATCAAAGAAAAAGGTATTGGCTGGGAAACGGTCCATCTAGAAGTTGGTCTCGATACATTCCGTATCGTCGAAGAAGATAATCCCCGTGACCATCAAATTCACACCGAGCGTTACACCGTCCCTCAGAAAACGGTTGATGCTATCAATAAGACCAAAGAACAAGGTGGACGAGTTATTGCTGTAGGTACAACAAGTGTACGCAGTCTTGAATCTGCCTGGGATGAAAAGCGTGGGTTAGTCGCTCGTGATCGAGAGGCAACCAGCCTTTACATTCTGCCAGGATATGAGTTTAAGGTGGTTGATGGCCTTATTACGAATTTCCACGTGCCACGCTCAACCCTCATGATGCTTGTTTCGGCGTTTTCAACACGCAATAACATAATGAAAGCATACCGTCATGCGATTAAACGCAAATACCGTATGCTCTCTTTTGGCGATGCTATGTTTATACGATAGAGAAACATCTCTCAATGATGTTTCTCTGGGTTTGTATTAGTTGCTGGATTTGCGTCGTTGTCAAGTTTGCATTCGTTAGCGAGCTTGTATTTGTTGCCGATTTCACGACATTGGTACTTTTTGCCCGTTAGCAACCCCACACCAATCGATACCTTCGTATTCGTTGGCGATTTCGCACAACAACCACTTCGTTAGCGCATGTCTTTCTTTTCTAAATCGGCATCCATGCGAGCAACGAGCTTTTCCATTGATGCGCATCCACATGAAGAAGCTCCCTGATGATCGGCCATCGTACAACAAGAGGCATCTTTTTGACCACCACTTCCCGAGTGGTGACCACAAGCACCGCACCCATCACATCCAATATGTTTTCCTGCACGATGTGAGCGAATCATGCTCAGTATTATGACAGCAACGATTGCTACAAGAATCGCGCTTACTAGTAGCGTACCTAATGTCATGTATCAAGACCCGCTTTCATAGCTAATGCAATTACATACTAATCTTATTTGCCTGATTGGTGCTGCTTTCTTATTCCGATACCGCCATCGCTTCCGACGGCGGTATCGTTTTCAATACTAGTTTTCTCGTTTCGCTCTAAGCGTTGCGATTGTTTCAATTCGCATCTTAAGCCATTGCTTCAGCTTCTACCGCACGAACACTTTCTGTCTTACCAGCCCACTTATTGGGACGAAGCAAAAGCCACAGGAACGCGACGAACAGTGCGAGAGCAAGAATAGTGAAGAAACCAAAGGCAACCTCGCCTGTAAGCAAGCCAAAGAATTGGTAGACCCACAAAGCCACTACCCAAGCGATTCCGCACTGATAACCAACCGCCGCAAAGAACCATTTGACATTATTCATCTCTCGCTTGATAGCACCCATTGCCGCAAAGCAGGGGGCACACAACAAGTTGAATGCCATAAACGAATAAGCCGTGACCATAGTAAATGCTGCCTGAACATTTTCATACCAACCAGCATCGCCTGCGTAAAGAATACCAAACGTGCCTACAACGTTTTCCTTAGCAATAAGACCAGTTATCGTAGCGGAAGCTGCCTGCCAATCGCCCCAACCAAGAGGAGCGAAAATCCAGCAAATTGCACCACCAAGTACAGCCAAGAGTGAATCGTTTTGATCTTCTACCGCTTGGAAAACACCATCAATAAAGCCATAGCTTGAGATGAACCAGATGATGATACATGCCAAGAAGATAATCGTACCGGCTTTCTTAATAAATGACCATGCGCGCTCCCACATGCTACGAAGAACGCCACCGAGTGTTGGCAGGTGGTACGCAGGAAGTTCCATAACAAAAGGAGCAGCATCGCCCGCAAAGAAACGTGTCTTCTTCAAAATGATGCCCGAGCACAGAATTGCTGCAAGGCCCAAGAAGTAAGCAGAAGGAGCAACCCACCAAACACCGCCAAAGATTGCAGAAGCAAACAAGGCAATGATGGGCATTTTAGCGCTACAAGGAATAAAGGTTGTCGTCATAACAGTCATACGGCGATCGTTTTGGTTCTCAATCGTACGAGATGCCATAACACCTGGCACGCCGCAGCCCGTTCCAACCAAAATAGGAATAAACGATTTTCCTGACAAGCCAAAACGACGAAAGACGCGATCTAAGATAAACGCAATACGTGACATGTAGCCGCAGGATTCTAAGATAGCCAGTAAGAAGAACAAAACAAGCATCTGAGGAACGAAGCCCAAAACAGCGCCAATACCAGCAACGACACCATCAAGAATCAGAGCCTGCAGCCAATCTGCAGCATCAAGTGCTACCAGAGCATTTTCGACAAGAACAGGAATGCCAGGTACCCAGGTACCATAGTTTGCGGGATCGGGAGCACTACCCTCAAGTTCGGCAGCGTATCCTTCTGCATCAATTTCGGCCTGCTCCCCATCAGCATTTATGTAGCTTGCCGTTATGCCAGCTGCCGCTGCATCATCAACAAATGATTCGGATTCAGGATCAAGGCCAGCTTCAATACCAGCTGCCTCAAAGGCCGCAATCGCGTTTTCGTCTCCTGCATAAGGAGCCAACACATCAAGCGATTCCTCATACGTTGCTGCATCTACCTCAATAATTTCATTCTCGCCCGATTCGTCATCATAAGCCTCATAACTTCCCGTTATGCCCGCAGACTCTGCCTCAGACAAGAAGGTTTCAGAAGAAGGATCAAGACCAGCAGCAATTGCGGCTGTTTCGAAGGCATCAACACTGCTTTCAGCATCCTCGTAAGCTTCCGTGTCTTCATCAAACTGTTCCTGACCAGCACCTATAAACCAACCATCACCGAAGAGGTTATCATTTGCCCAGTCAGTGGCCGCAGTACCGACCGTTGAAATTGACAGATAATACACCAGTGTCATAACAATGACGAAAATAGGCAGCGCCAAGATTCGATTTGTCACCACGCGGTCGATCTTGTCAGAAATGCTCATCTCTGAAGACTTGCTGTTCTTTTCCCGACAATGATCGATTATGGAAGAAATATAGGTGTAACGGTCGTTGATGATAACGCTCTCGGAATCATCATCGTGCTCTTTTTCAAGCTTTTCGATAATGTCGTCCACATGAGGGGCATTATCCATGGCATCAATTATTTTCTTATCCTTTTCGATAAGCTTGATAGCATAGAAACGCTTCAGTTGAGAAGGAACTGATGCGGGAAGGCGATCCTGTACAGCCAAAATAGCTTCTTCTGTCGAAGCAGAAAAAGTAATTGGTGTTGCAGGTGATGCAGACTGAATGGTTTTGAGGCAGTTAACCACCTCATCAATGCCTTCGCCTTTGAGTGCCGAAATTTCCACAACGTTGCACCCAAGCTCTTTTGCAAGTTGTTCAGCGTGAATTTCATCACCGTTGCGTCGAACGATATCAATCATGTTGACCGCTACAATTACCGGAACACCCATTTCGAGAAGCTGCGTAGTTAAATACAGATTGCGTTCCAGATTGCTGCCATCAACAATATTCAGAATTGCATCAGGATGTTCTTCAAGAATAAAGTTGCGTGCAACAACTTCTTCTAAGGTATAGGGAGACAAAGAATAAATACCTGGCAAGTCAGTAATCTCAATAGACTTATCGGCCTTGAGCTTGCCTTCTTTCTTTTCAACCGTAACACCTGGCCAGTTGCCAACATACTGATTGGCTCCTGTCAAAGCGTTGAATAGGGTTGTTTTGCCACTATTCGGGTTGCCAGCAAGTGCAACTCTCATTCCAAATCCTTTCAATGTTAGATACGGTTAACTCGAGATGAAATAAAAAAAACTATTCCACCTCAACCATTTGAGCATCTTCTTTACGAAGAGACAGTTCATAGCCACGCACAGTTACCTCTACAGGATCTCCGAGAGGTGCTACCTTACGCACGAAAATCGAGCATCCTTTAGTGATACCCATGTCCATGATTCGACGCTTAACCGCACCATCGCCCTGGAGCTTTACCACCTGAACGGTTTCGCCTTTTTTTGCTTCTCTGAGAGTTCTCACCTATCCCCCTTTCCGGATGTAACCACAAAACACCCATGATGCCCTGCATCCGGTGCCGCTTTTTGGCCTTGCTTGTGCCTTAGTACTCTCCTGAACGCCGCACTTAATATGCACTCAGTGCTGCAACTTAGGACCACCCTTGGCACTAAACATGTAGTACTGCACTCAATGCGGACTCACCACTGCCCTTGGCACTGCACTTTGCACTGCTCTTAGTACTGCAACTTAGCATTGTCTTTAGTTCTACTCTTAGTGCTGCAACTCAGCATTGTACTTAGGGCTTCCCTTGACACTGCATCACAAGGCGCTCCTTTTTTCGTCTAACAATAGCCACCACCATTCACACTAAACAGCAATATGTTTGGCAAGCTCCGAAGAAAGCGCAACACGTGAACCCTTAATATTCACAATCAAGTTGCCACCAATACGAGAAATAACCGTGATGCACTCACCCGGAATGAATCCTAAATCCTCCAAATGACGATGCACTTCACCATATCCTCGAAGCTGTTTTACGTGGTAAGTACCATTTTTCTTTACTTCAGATAAAACCATGGTGTTCACTCTTTTCGTGTGAAAATAGCCCGCCTTAATGTTAGACATCTCTAACTAACACATGAATGTTAACCCCGTCTAACAAGAGCGTCAATACCTAGAGTGAAAATTGTTAGCCACGGATAATAATTAATGCTTACTAATTTTCTTGGTTGGTTTTGTCGAAAAGGCGTTCCAATTCTTCAGGAGAGATGCTTTCGTCGCTTAATTCAATATTGAAAGCACGCGCAACCGCATACGCCTGTTCTCTACGCAGTTGCGATTCAGCGCTCTTCCCTGCTTCGTTTAGGTATACCGAAGAAAGCAAAAGTGTACGAGAAACGTATTCCATAAGCTGAGGATCGGATTGAGAGAGCTGAAGCATTGCCGCCATTGATTCTGGCGCCATCCTCAGTAAAAGCGCGCCATCCATTTCAGTTGCATCTTCAATAGATTGATCAAGCAATTCCGCAGCAGAAACAGGATCGCTGTCACCACGAGCACGTTGCAAACTTTCGCGAATCGCATTCGCAAGCTGAACAAACATACGCAACAAATAATCTTGCTGGAGCATGATTCAATAGCCTCCTTTTACTAGCCTGCTCTTGCCCGTAAACGATCTTGTTGTCTTACGCTTTAGCACCCGGCAAAGGAATCCCCAAATGAGCATAAGCTCGCTCAGTTGCTTGCCGCCCTTTCGGAGTACGCAACAATAAACCTTGCTGCAATAAATAGGGCTCATACACGTCCTCAAGAGTATCAGGCTCTTCAGAAAGCGCAGATGCGAGCGTGGATAGTCCAACAGGATGACCAGCAAACTGGACACACAACAATTCAAGGATTCGGTTATCTATAGGATCTAAACCAAGCGAGTCAACCTCAAAAAACGCCAGCGCTTGGGCTGCGCAGTCTTCGTCAATAGGGCTAATCCCTTTTACTTGTGCCCAATCGCGTACTCGCTTCAAAAGACGATTCGCCAACCGCGGAGTTCCTCTACTCCTTCGCGCGATTTCCAAAGCGCCTTCCTCAAGAATATCCACCTCTAAAATCTGAGCAGATCTTCTAATGATAAGAGCCAGCTCTTCAGGGGTGTAATAGTTCAGGCGAAATGATATGCCGAAGCGATCTCGCAACGGACCGGTTAAAAGCCCTGTTCGCGTAGTTGCCCCAATGAGAGTAAAGTGTGGCAAATCAAGGCGAATAGAACGAGCAGCAGGCCCTTTTCCCACAACAATATCAAGCGCAAAATCTTCGAGAGCAGGGTACAACACTTCTTCAACCATGCGATTGAGACGATGAATTTCATCAATAAAGAGCACATCGCCCTCTTCAAGGTTGGTAAGAATTGCTGCTAGATCTCCCGTTCTCTCAATTGCAGGACCACTGGTTGTTTTGATGCGAACACCAAGCTCATTTGCCACTACGCTAGCCAATGTAGTCTTGCCAAGACCGGGAGGGCCCGAGAACAAAATATGATCCACCACATCATGTCGCGCCCGTGCCGCTTCGATTAAGATAGACAGACTTTCTTTGACTTTAGTCTGGCCTAAATAATCCTTCAAATGAGTAGGTCGAAGACTGCGATCTAGCACAAGATCATCTTCGGTTAAAGAAACCGAGCAGGCTCGCGCATAGGGATCTTGTTTTTCTGTGCCTTGTCCAGACTCCTGCTGCGTATCCTCAGAAGCAGAAAGAGAGGAGGCTTCAAACAAAGCACTTTCTATTTCAAATTCATTAGCCACTTATCGTCCAAACCTATCTCACTATTTTCAAGCTCTTAGTACCTTTTAGTTCTAAGCGCTGCATTTTTCAAGCTGAGTTGCTCTTCTCAGCTTCAATTCGCCTTGCAGCCAAAGCCCTTCAGCGTTCAATCTTTACTAGACAAATGCCTATAGATAAGCTTCCGTAGACAAACGTCCGCAAACAAGCGTCCGTAAGGTAAGCAAGCGAAAGCGGGCACCTGTAAACAAGCAAGTAAATAAGCGGACACCTACTAACAAACACCTCGCTTACTTGCCCAATCGTTTAAGAGCATATTGCAATAGTACCGTCTCAGATGCTTCTTCGGGAGCCCACTTAAGAGAAAGTCCTGCTTCTTCTGAAGTAAATCCCATTGAAAGCAATGCTTCAGTAACCGCCTTTTTCGCATTAAGCGCCTGCTGGAACATTTCTGAGGTAGAGGTTTGCGTTTGCCCTGTGAACGATTCTTTTAGTTCAAGAACTATACGAGAAGCCATCTTCTTTCCAACACCAGGAACCCGCTGAATTGCCGCATGATCTTGCGCGACAATAGCGGCTATCGCATCACTTGGATCAAACGTGGAGAGTACCGCTAAGGCAACTTTGGGACCAACACTGGAAACCGAAGTGAGACGTAAAAACAAATCCTTTTCTTCGGGATTGAGAAATCCATACAAAACCAGAGCATCATCACGAAGCTGCAAATGCGTTAGTACCTGAACGGTGTCACCCGGCATACCAAGACGCGATAAACTTCTGCTTGACATTAACACCTGATATCCAACGCCATGAACGTCAAGTATCGCCGAATCAAGCGATGTCGCAACTAAAACGCCTTTTAAGCACGCAATCATAATGCGTCCGCCTTTCCCAATGAAGCAATATCGTAATTCGCAAAACAGATTGCAGCCGCTAAAGCATCTGCCGCATGATCGGGTTTAGGTTTTGACTCTAAATTCAAAAGGTGCTGCACCATATATTCGACCTGCGCTTTATCAGCTGATCCGGTTCCGACAATGGCTAACTTAATCTGCTTCGGAGAATACTCACTAAACCGATCAACAGCAGGTGCGCAGGCAGCTAATGCGGCTCCGCGCGCTTGACCCGTCGCAAAAGCACTTGTGGTATTCGTTCCAAACCACACTGTTTCTATGCTGACGCAACTAGGCTTATAACGAGCAACGACCGCTGAGATTTGACCGTAGATTTTATTGAGTCTCTCGGGTAATTGCTGACTTGCAAAGGTTTCGATACAACCATATGCCACACATGCCAGCCGATTTCCTTGCTGGGAAACTACGCCCCAGCCCGTATGAGCAAGACCGGGATCAATCCCTAAAATAATGCGTTGTCGATTCATGTGATGCACGAACTATTGCTCCTATTATCAAACATTTGTTCGTATAATAGCACAAACGACCCAGGACTGCGCAAGCCTAAAGAACCTGCAGAAGAAAATGACTTTTGTGCGCCTCAATTTTGCGCATCTATTATAGATATCTACTAAAGTATCTGCTAAATAAAGTACCTACTGAAGTGTTTACTGAAATACCTATTAAAGTTCTTACAAAAGTACCTACAAAGCGTTTGCTGAAGCATCTACTAAAGTGTTTGCTTAAAACGCAAGGCGCTTAAAGACCGATCTTTTCAAAATACGCTAACCATTTTTGAAACGATTCATCGCTGATAGCATGTTCCATCTGACACGCTTCTTCTTCAGCAACCTGCTTCGAGAGTCCAACCTTTTCTGTTAAAAATCGCGTAAGCATTTCATGACGTTTCAAAACAGCACACCCGTAAGCATACCCATCGTCGGTAAGGGCGATATCCCCATAATAGGGCTGTTCAAGCATGCCCGAATTTTTCAAACTAGTTACTGCCTTAGAAACCGAAGCTTTCGAAACTCCCATTTTGGCTGCTATGTCAACCGAACGGACCGATTGCGTTTGACTACCGCCTAGCATCACAATTGCTTCAAGATAATCCTCATGGGACATGGAAACCTTTTCCACAACTTCCCCTTCCCGATCGATACGTCGATGTAACAAAAATCGCCTTATATACATAGTATACTGATGCAGCAACACATATTCATGAAAGTTGGATTTATGGTTACTAATCGCTACATTGACACTCGCGGAAAATGCGAAACGCCCGTAACATTTACTGAAGCAGTAGTAAAAGGTTTAGCTACTGGTGGCGGCCTTTTTGTTCCAGAAACGCTTCCCTATTTAAGTCTGGAAGAAATTCTTTCTCTTACCAAACTTCCCTATGCAAAACGAGCTGCCTATCTCTATCGTGCTTTTGGCATTGATCTGCCCGAAGAGACGATAGATCAACTGATGGATGCCGCTTATGGTAAGCGCTTTGACGATGCCGCGATTTGCCCCATTACCTCCCTTGATGAATCCACTCATGTTCTTGAATTATGGCACGGTCCGACCAGTGCTTTTAAAGATATGGCTCTGCAATGCCTGCCCTACTTTTTTAGCGCAAGCGCTGCCCAGCTGCGAGAACAAGGAAAACTCAACAATACGTTTTTAATTCTTGTTGCAACCTCAGGCGATACCGGAAAGGCTGCTCTTGAAGGATTTCGCGATAAGGATGGAATAAAAATTGCGGTCATGTACCCAGATGGGGGCGTGAGCGATATCCAATACAAACAAATGGCAACTCAGCTTGGTGACAACGTCATGGTTTGGGCAGTCACTGGAAATTTTGATGATTGCCAAACAGGAGCCAAAAACGTCTTTAACGACGAATCATTTGCTCAAAAATTGATGGATGAACATGCTGTTGCTCTTTCAAGTGCTAATTCAATTAACTGGGGTCGTCTTTTGCCTCAGGTTGTTTATTATGTATCCAGCTATGCCGAACTTGTTGCGCAAGGAAAACTAGAGGCTGGACAGCTTTTGGACGTATGCGTTCCAACTGGCAACTTTGGCAATATCTTAGCTGCTTGGTATGCAAAACAACTCGGTACTCCCTTGGGAACATTATTCTGCGCAAGCAACGAAAACCGAGTACTTACCGATTTTATCAATTCGGGTACCTACGACATTTCAAACCGTCAGTTCGTACTTACCCCATCTCCCTCTATGGATATTCTTGTTTCTTCTAACGTCGAACGTCAGCTGTTTGAATTAAGCGGAAGAAATGCCGAAGCCATTGCAACATGGATGGAGCAGTTAAAAACAAACAAGACTTTCACGATTGACAGCAAGACGCTTCAAAAGCTTCAGGCAGATTTCAAAGCAGAAGCTGTCGATAGCGAAACATGCCTCCGTACAATCAAGGAAGTCCATGATTCTTTCGGTTATCTGATCGATCCCCACACTGCTGTTGCCTACAAGGTTGCAGAACAACTCCGCGGTGAAAACCCCGTGTTGATAGCTTCAACTGCTCATTGGGCAAAATTCGGAGAAAACGTTTATCGTGCGCTTCACGACCTCAAGCCAAAGGAAGACTTGCCTGAACAGATTGCCTCACTAAGTGGCTGCGAGCTTAACGAACTCATCGCTAAAGAGGCGCAAAGCCACAATATTCCACGGGGCTTAGCTGAACTCGACTCGCTGCCAATCCGCTTTAGTGAAACCATTTCTGGAACCACCGAAGCAATCGAAGAAGCAGTTGATTCATTCCTAGCTCGCTAGCAAGCTCTTCGATTCGTTTGCCAATATGTTGATCTGCTACCTATTTGTGCAAGCATCCTTTTGAGGAATCTTTACCCTTATTACTATTTCAAACAAATCACCAAGCGCCGCCTGATCCTTGAGAGAAGGTGGCGTTTGTGTTTCTCTGTCGATTATTTCTTGGTCAAACAAATCAGGATTTGCTGTTTGATTACCTAAAACCTGCGACACACTACATTCCACTTCACAAGGTATTCGATTTTTAGAACACTCTCTGTCCTGATCTTCCAAGATGCATGGGGTTTGTTCTTTCACTTCCTTCGAGACAGAGGCAACTCGAGGCTCTTGCGAATCGCGGTATTCTATCAAACACTGCTCTTCCGAAGAGAACACATGTAAACAGCCGTAGCACACATCCATATCAGCAAAACAACGCGCATGACACACAGGACATTCTTTTATCCCTTGTCTTAAATCTCTTGCCAAATTTTCTTGCTGATCTTTACTAAAAGAAGCTCCTATATCCTCTTTTTGAGGAATAACCTGGGTTTCCTGTTCATTGATTACCACCCTAGACATACACTTTCACCTCTTCCCCTTCACGAAACCATCGTTTTCCTATACAAGAACGCTTTTCCAATACCCCTTTTGCGCCGCTGCAACGCACTATTTTCCCCGGAGAAAGAGACTTCTTTACCAAAAGCACCTTTCCTTGACTATCAAAAAACGCGATATCAAGATCCTCTTTCATCCCAAACGTATGAATAGAGCTACAAGGCGATATGAGCAGCAGGCATCTATCGGGTCGCTTTACTAAAAACCCTGCTAACCTATCTCGAAAGCGCGTTGCAACAACAAGATTGATCAAAAAGTTATCCTCTTTTTGCACCTTTCACACACCCTCTTAGATCTCTCATGTATTTTCGTCCCACAAATACCTATCAACACTTTTCCATCCGTTTCCTGGCTTCTTCTGCCTTTTAACTCCCCATACAAAACCTTCTCTGCCTCTCATACAAAGCCTTTCTTGCTCTCCCTAAACGAAAGACTTGGACGATTGAACTTGCCTGTTTGGGGCTTAACTTTTTGGAACTTTTTCGTCTGGAGCCTTTTCGAAAACCAAAACGACCGAAGTTTCCTCTCCTATTGATGCGCACGTTACTGCAAGCCAGCAAAATGCACCCGAATCTTTTACGAACGTAGCGGCAAAATCCTGCCCACTCGGTACATAATTCCATCCTTTTCCCTCTAGCCCTTTACGTATTTCAGTCATAGTTTCTTCGAGTGATTTATTGCTGGTATATCCAACAGTTCTTCCGTCGTTTGAGACGGCAACTGATTCACCTCCTAGCCCTATTTCCTCATCAAAGCCAACAGGAAGATCATTTGAGAAATGACCCTGCCAAGAAACATCACTATCAAGAGAAACAACGTCGTCTGGGCTACGTTCCTCATGCGAAATACTGAGAGCATCAAGAAGATCTGCGCTGCCTAGCTGCATCACTCCTGGATTAGAATCAGCAAAAGAAAGGGCTGCAAGGATTAATCCTCCCCCTATAAGCAAAGCCCCTATCAACTTTGCTTTTGGGTATAAAAAACGCTTTTGCTTTTTAGGTAGTGTTCTTGTTTGCTCCTGCAAGCTTTGTTTGTCGTTATTTCTATTTTGACTAACCCCTTGACGTGATGTTTTCTCATCGCTCCAACGAGAGGTTTTCTTATCTTGCTCTTTTATCTTCCGATTTGTTTGTTTTGAAGAATTCCGGCCCAATACACCACTAGTCTGCTCAAGACAGTAGTCGCCTGATCGGATACGATTCTGTAATTCTTTGCGTAATTTGTTCCGCTGATTGCGCCCAAGAGAACCTCTCATAGCAAAACACCCGCCTTATACACATCCACCGTAAGCGATTCACTATGAGATAGCGGAGGAAACGAAACACCAAACGCACCTGATAAACTACCTTTTCCAAAAAGAGTGGGACTAAATTTCAACGTTCCCTCAAAAACGACAAGCTCTCCTGATACTCCGTGAGAATTCACTTCTACTTCTATATGATCAGCAGAAAATTCACTCTGCAAAGATTCCAATATTAAAGCGCAAGATCGATCTGTCCCCTGCTCGTAAGCAGGAGAAGCAGCATAGGTGCAAACCAGAGATCGAAACGACCGATCAAATGCCGCGCATTCCGAAAAGAACAGCACCGCGTTAACAGCAATAAGTCCAATAATCAAAGCAGCAGGAAATGCAATGACAAACTCAATAGTCATCTGCCCAGAAAAACCTTTAGATGAGAGACCGCGATCTTTCTTTATCGCCATTGTCGCACCCCCGTCCAAGAGGCAACAACCGAATAAAGCTGGTCCAAACCACTCTGAAATGCATTCGATAAGCCTTCGGTAACAAACGAAGGAAGAGACACTGTTATAGGAATCTCAACTTTTCCTTCAATCAGTACTATTGTCGCTATTTCGAAATCAGCACTAAGAGAATCGACTACCGACGAAGCAAGAGACTCCGCAGCTGATACAGCACCATTAATTCCGCCTTCTCCGTATTGAATTGCAGCATTTTTCATTGAAAGAAGATGGGCAGAAAAAGCAGAACCATCAGCCGAAAGGACATGATAAGAATTGACCAGCACTGCTTTTCTCGCCAACAAATCAGGAGGAGAAAATCCGATTTGATCAACTCGCTTTTCAAAAGCATCGGCAGCCCAGGTTCCTAATCCGCTTGCGCTCGAAAGAGGAATAGCATTCAGTGCTTTTTCAATCGACGAACTCAGCGCTTCATGCCCATTGGCATAAACGCCCAACAAACCAGACCATAGTCCTAGAACTGTCCGTGCCGCTCCTACCGCAGCGTTTTGCGAATCAAGCCCATCAAGAAACGACGTTATTACGTTTTTTCCTTCATCAGAAGATTCACGAACAAGTGTTGAAGCAGAAAGTGCTGCCCGCATCCCAAGCGATGCCGTTCCTTCACTTCCCACAAATACCGAGGGAAAACGAGAAGACGGGGCAGAAGGATCAGCCACAAGAGCAATAGCTCCCCAATGACCAGGAGGAAGAACCTTTAGCCGCTTTGCGCAAACCTCGGATATCCCCTCAAAAATATGGTCAAAAAGTCCCTCGGCGGTATCTTTAATATCTCTACTTAGGGGATCAAGTACTGACCGAGCTTTTTCATATTCTTCTGCAGCTTTTGCTACTTCGTTATAGTGAAATTCATAACCGTTTTCAATGTTCGAAGAAGCGGCAGCAACCTTCCCCATACTGCTCGGCGCAAATTTGCAATAAGGACAAATTGTATACGCGCCGTTGTTATCCATTTCTTTAAGAGAAGCACTCCCTGCCCTTATTTGATTTACACATCCAGGACAACCCTCCCAAGCATGAAGAGAAAACAGCCCTTCTAAGTTTTGGGTTTTTGGATAAATTGCATCGGTATAAAGAGAGGTCGATTTCATCTCAGTTGTATTTTTGGGAAGTAAAGGAAACAGAGCTTCAAATGAGCCATCTGTTTCATGAACATATCCCTGGCCAACCGTTTTTATCGCAAAAGCATAGAATTGTTTTCTTAGTGCAGAATTAGCTTGCTCATCAACCGAAGTTCCTTGAGGACGCTCGATTTCATAACGAGTTTCATAATAATGCTGAGAACGAGATAACGCCGCCTGAAATGTCCAGGTGTCTATCGAAGAAAAATACGGATTATCAGCCCCACTCATTCCTGCGAGATGAGCAGCACGCTCATACATACAATATTCGCTTTTGCTTCCTGAATCATGAATGTAAGCCTTTTTCTTCCATGCATTTGCCTCTTTGGCTGCCTCTTCCGCTTTTGCTGCTTGATCTTGTAATGTCTCGTGCTTTTCCTCGGCGTAGCTTTGAGCCTGATCCGATTTCTCAAAAATGAGCGATTCTCCTTGGTCTCCTTCCCAAGGAGCTAGAACCACAATGCCGTAATAATGCGAACTCCCTTCAGCTGAATTTGCCGCAAGCACCTCTTGAGCTTTTGCCGTGGCTATAAAAGGAAGAGCTTTCTGTAAAGTATCGAGCGACTTTTGCGCAGATTCATAAAATGAATCACGTGCTTTTCCGAGTTTTGCTGAAGCATCCAATAGACTTTTCGATAAAGGTGCCGTAGGAGGAATACAAGCACATATAATGCCCACCCCTAACACCATCAACGAAGTTAGCGAAAGGGTAAACGTCACCGCATCACAAATGGTGACTACAATATAGAATTCTCCCACGGTGTTTTCCGCTGCCAAAACCGCAGCATCTGCTGTTTCCTGCACACGTGCAGATACACTGTTTACTTCATAAACTTTTGCACAGGTGAAAATTAAAGACAGCGTGATAAGAAGAGCGAGGACCATCCCTACCGTAGAAAATCCTTGGTCAGATTCCTTTTCCCAAAAAAGCGAAGAAGAATTTGAAGTACCCATATCAGCTATCCCCCTCCAGAAGCCCATCATCACGATGGACCCAATCTTGAGGATTCATACCATCTTCGTTGTTTTTGACCCAAGCGCTATACGTCTCGCGTTGCGCCTCAACACGCTGAACAAAATTTCCTGAAGAATTAGTAAGACCAAGAGCCTGAGCAGCGAAATCGAAAAAGGGTAGAAGCTTTAATTGGTTTTCAATTGAAACCTTCGCAAATCCACTTTGCTCATTTCCCTCAAGCGTAATCACCCAAGAGCAACCAGACTGATGAATGTGAAAGTTTTCTTGCTGCGGAATAGAGCCTAGATGCCGCCGTATTGCATTCTCATAAGACGATTCATCTGCAGAAGTATCATTTTTTGTTGCAATAAGACGGCATCCTTCGCTTGCCGCAGCTTTCATCACCATATGGTTATACAAGATAATGCCCGGCTGGATAAGAAGCATAAGCAGCAAAAGAGTAACAGGGATGAGAAAGGCACACTCCACTGCTGCCTGTCCCTTTTCAGCGCTCTCAGATAATCTCCCCATGTCTTTTCACCGCCCTACATTCATTCCTTGCGCAAAAGCACTAAAGTTTTCACTCTTTAATGCGTATAAATTAAGTAAACCGAACGCAACTGCCTCAATTGTCCTGTCCATCTCTCCTTAAATAGCTCAAGGCAAAAACACATCCAGCCAAGCTCCTTGTGCGACATCTTGTAAATGATGAGAAGCAGATTGAAGTGCATGTTCCACCACAAGACCTGTGTCAAAAAGATGCCACAACGCTCCCATACCCATAATTAATGCGAGAAAACCAGCTAAGATAACGGCATATTCAACCATCGATTGCCCTATATCCGCTTCCGTTCTCACAGGTCTTCTGAATCTTTTATCTTGGGTCTTATGCAAACTCATGAGGCCTCGAAAATAATTGCTTAGCTTTCGAAGAAAACCGCGATCGAAACCATTCTTACCCATCAATGCATCATCATTTGAAAACGCAGGTTTGCGGTAAGCAACTAGATGGTTTTTCTTTCGGCGCAGTTTCATGTAAGACCCTCGGTTCAAATCGCTAAAGACTATTAATTCCCGACGCGATTGCATCCCACAACTCTTGCAACTTAGGACGAAAGACCGTAATGGCAAGAATAGCGATAACCACAAGTACTCCCACGAGGATGGCATACTCGGTCGTTCCCTGACCTGATGAGGCACGCATTTCCTTTCTGCATCGCCACACCATGCCCACCATCGACTCACTCTTTACTTTGGCAACAAGCCTCTCCAATAAAGATGGTTTCCACATCCCGTCAGCTACCTTGCAGGGCGCCCTCAATGAAGGCTCCTTAAGCGATACCTCTTTGTTATATTGAGCGCCAAATCTTTTCCTTTTGCTCATAGTGCACCTCTTTTCTCCTAAGCACAGGTATCTATTTCTATCCGAGCAAGATCACAACAGATAAAGTGTTTCTTCGCCTCTCAAACAATTCCCTCTAAAATCCCTGCATCAAATCGAGCATAATGGGTCCCATAATTAAGATGAGCATTGCTGGAAGAATCAGCGTCCCAACTGGCAAAAGCATTTTTACAGGAGCTTTAGCAACTTTTTCCTCAAGTTTTGCTTTTCTTACAGCACGTGCTTCACTAGCCAATAGGCTAAGATTTGCAGCAAGTGACGTTCCAAACCTTAAAGAACGGATAATGTTTTCCGCTAGACGTTCAAACAGTGCCGAATCATATGACCGCGCTACCATGCGAAGCCCTTCGCTTCGCTCAATAAACCCATGCGTCCATTGACTTTGGGCTAAAGCCAATGAAGTACTCAGGGCTCCTTCAAAATTGCGATAAAACAGGCCGAGAGCTCTATCAAAAGTCATTCCACTTTTTAATCCCAAGATCACTATTTCAATCATTTGTGATAAATGCTTTTCAGCAACAAATGATCTACTTTGAGCTTCTTGCTTCAATGCGCGAGATAAACATGTCAGTCCCCATAAGCCTCCTAGTACCAATCCCACAACTGCTAACAACGTAGAGAAAAACACCCCTATAAGAGCCCCTGATGCTCCCCCGATAAGAGAAAGCCTCAGTTTTGTTGCTACCATCCCGCTTCGGGAAATAAAATTCTCCAAACCTGCCCGTTCAATTTGCACCTTGGAAGATTGCCAGTTAGATACCAAAAGCGAACTTAAGGGATTAGCAAGCGTATCCTCCCGCCTGCTGAGCTCAATAGCGTAAATAAGAACACGACGTCCAATGCCTTGAGATTCTAAAGATATAGACAAGGCATCCACTATCGATGATGATCCCAGCAATGCCTTCATTGAGGCCTTAAGACGAGCTGATCGATAATGATTAAACAACGCACCGCCAAGAATACTTCCCGAAAAGAACGCGCAAATTGTCGCAGTAATTCCTAATGTTTCCGCCATTTACGCCACCTCGACTTTAAGTAAACGCCTGACAAGCATCACTCCTAGCAGCTGCATGCTTAGCGCCACTACCAAAAGCACAACACCAATCACACTCTCGAAGAAGGGATCCAAAAATCCTGGCGAAACAAGTGAGAATAGCCCAATCAGAGCAAAAGGCATTATGGTAACAATTTGAGCAGAGAGCTTTGCTTGCGCTGTTTGAGTTTTAAGGGTGCGTTTTAGCTCTATTTCGTCAGAAACTGATTGGCGCGTTATTTCAAGAACCTGCTGCATACTACTGCCGGTTTTGTGCTGAATTTCTAATGCTGTAGCAAGAAAAACAAGCTCGGGTTCATCCGCTTTTTTCTTAAAGACCGAAAGAGCATCTTCGGTGTTTCCACCCGTTTCAAGCACTCCTTCCACCTCGCGAAAAAGCTCGCTCAAGGGACCCGAAGCGCTCTTTCTCACCTCTCGCACAGTTTGCGCAAGAGTGTAACCAACCTGAAAGCATGCCTTCATAGACTGCAAAGCTTCAGGAATTGCCTCACGTAACTGTTCACGTCGCAAATCACACTGATGCCCCGTCCAGAGCCCCACAGCAAGCCAAACACAAACACTAAGAGCTATACCGCAGACCAACGACCCTGATACCAACATGCTTAAAACAAAGACTGCTAACGTCACTGCCAATAAAAGAGAAATAAAAGCTTCTGCCGAAATCACTCCCTGCTTTTCCAGCTTTCCTGAAAAAGCAATTTCAACATTTTTGCCATACCGCTCAAAGAAAGGAATCGATAAAAGCAGTCGTGAAGGTGTTCGTAAAAATGAAATGCCGTGTCTTAAAAATGAAGTAAAAACAGATCCCTCTATTCCAGATCTATTTTGGATTTTTTGGCTCCGAAAAGACTGCATGAGAGATTTTGCTATTGCTAAAGCAATAAGAAAACCGCCTACCCCAGCACAAATTACAGCTCCTAGGAGAAACACTGAGTGCGCTTCCATTGATCCACCTCCTCATGTGCTGCGATTTTTAAATAAGGCAAGTCATCTAACCAAGGAGGAAAATTCAACCATTCAGATTTTCCGGTAACTAAATCCCGAACAAAGTAGTGCTCAACAAGGCAACGAGCTTTCTCTTCGTTCCATACATAACCTGCTATTTCACAAATTCCCCTTGATCCGTCCGGATAACGCGTTGTCTGAACAACCACATCAATTGCAGTTGCTATCTGTGCCTCAATAACTGAAACAGGCAATTCGGCTCCATAACGAACCATAGTCGCCAATCGCGACACCGCCTCTTGCGGAGAATTTGCATGGAGGGTGGTAAGCGATCCATCGTGGCCTGTAGACATCGCCTGCAGCATATCGAGCGCCTCAGCTCCACGACATTCACCAACCACGATTCGATCCGGACGCATTCGCAAAGAATTCACTACCAAATCGCGAATGCTTACTTCTCCTACCCCTTCTGCACTTTGGGGTCGCGCCTCCAAACGAACCACATGAGGATGCTCGTGAAAACGTAGCTCTGCAGAATCTTCTATCGTGATAATTCGCTCAGAAAAAGGAATCACCGCCGATAGAGCATTTAGTAGGGTTGTCTTTCCACTACCCGTTCCACCAGAAACCGCAATATTGCACCGCCTCAATACTGCCCATGTGAGAAACTGTTCAATTGCTTCATCGAAAGAACCTAATTCCCGCATTTCTGATAACGAAAAAGCATGTGATCGAAATTTTCTTATCGTAACTACAGGTCCGTCAATCGCAAGAGGTGGAATAATAGCATTGACACGATGACCTTGTGATAAACGCGCATTGACCATAGGAGAAGATTCATCAATTCTTCTACCCAAAGGACCAATAATACGATCTATGAGCGCATAAACCTGCGCATCATCCCCAAAAGGATGGGGAGCCAACTCTAACTTTCCCTCACGTTCGAAATAGAGAGAATTAGAGCCATTCACCATTATTTCGGCAATAGTCTCATCAGCAAGCATCTCTTCTAAAGGGCCAAGACCAAATACTTCATCTAGATAACGATCAATCAAATCATCCGAGGTAAAGGGCTTTTTAATCAACCAGGGCTCTTCACGGAGCACCTGTTCGCATGCTAGCCGTAGTTCACTTCGTGCCTGATTTGGATTACGCGCAATAAGACGAGCCGCCTCTACAGCAGGAATTATTTCTGATACATGACTGCGTAACACCTCTAATACCTGCACCAGTCCTTCGTTATGAGCTACCAGTACAGGCTGTCCTGCACAACTTGCCCTTTGCACTAAAGACATGCCACTCGCCTCTTTCTCAAACTCGAGAAGGGATTTGTTTTTCGTTGAGGTTTTTCCGAAGAAATCTCTTGTTCGAATCGCTCCCTTTCTCCTTCAGGCAAAAACGACACACAGAGCTCACGAACACTTTGGATGAATGCATTTTTTGTTGAAAAAAGTTCCTTAGGTAAACTCGCTCCTAGAAGTTCACCGACTTCCTTTCCTCCATCTTTTATTTCTCGAACCGAAATACCCTGCATCGCACAAGAAATATCAAGTGGGGTTAATAGCGCATGTTTTGAACAAAAATTAAGAGCATAGGAAAACGGCTGTATTGCAATTCCACACCTCGCACAAAGAGCAAGAGCTCGCGAACAAGCACGGACTGATGAAGGCCGCTGATCTATAACAAATAATGTTTTATCAACTGATTCGATGATTTGAGCATGTTGCTCTGTCCAGAAAGAGCCCGTGTTAAGAACCACTACATCAAAATAACTTTTCACAAACTCAATAATCTCTGCCATATGAGTCATTACCAGTTCTGACTGCTCTACGTATTCAGGAGAAGCAATCAGTGCAGGCAACCCTTCTTCGGGCACAATCTGAGAAATCCTTTTAGGCTCTTCCACAAGATCAGTGATCGATATTGCACTATCTTTGCCAAGCATATATGCCATATCACCGAACTGTAGATCAGCATCTAGTAAAAGCGTTTTATAGCCAAATTCCTGATAGGAAAGCGCGCTGCAAAGAGCTATTGTGCTTTTTCCAGATCCCCCACTTCCACTTACGACCGCTATTGTTAATGCCGCTTTTTTATCTGATGGTGGCTTCACCACACGAGAAAGATTAAGAAGTGGTTCGTCAATAACAAGAGAGCTTATAGAGGAATTTTTATCCGAAATCGATGCTTGTTTGGTTTCTTCTTGGGAGAAAGACACCCCACTTGATGCAGCCGTATCTTGCAAATCATTTTGCAGAAACTCGTGATTGTTTGCTATATCGCCAACAGAGGAAGTTCTTTTTTTATTAGATGATCTCTTAGGAATACTCTCCGTTTTATGATGAGACTTGTTTTGCGAGACGTACTGATCCGTCCCTTCAAGGTGAGAACTTTTAGACGAAAGAGTGCTAAATTCATTTTCGTTCTTATTGGCATGTTCGTTTATACCCTTAGCTTTATCCTGTAATTTCTGCTTTTCAGGTTCGCTGCGATCATTATCAGGCTCCGCAGAAGCATTATTGTATCTGCCGCTATATTCATTGCCTGTTTGAAAGAGTTCTCTGAAATGCTGTTTTACTGCAGTATATTCCTTAACAAATTCGTGCCTTCCACGTAAAACCTTTACTCCCGCTGCCTCGCAGCGACCAATAACTGAACCTGACTGCTCAAATGTTATGTAACGTATTTCTCGCCCACTCATTCCTTGTATATTGCTATCTGCTTTAAGCGCAGCGGCAAGATTTATACCTTCCATCGAATCACTCGAAATCACCCATATTAAACATCCAGCACGATTGTTAGCTAATTCACTTCTTGCTTCAAAAGCATCAGAACATATAGTTAGCCATGGTTGCGCTGTAAGGTTTTCATCAGCGAGGCCAATAACTTCTGGATGCTGCAATGACTCCGAATCAAGACACAACACGACCTGATTCTTTAAAAGCTCGCTGCTTTGCTTTTGGTCATTTGAAGCCAAATTCGAAGGCGCTGCGTCATTTGCTGTCTTATTATGAGAAAAGGCATTAATGGGTGCATTGTTGTACGCCATGCTGTTTGTGACTACGGTATTCATAGCTGTGCCTCACTTGGATTTTGAGATTCGTTGGAGTTTTCCAGTTTCTGCTCGGCAGAAGGAAGCGTGAAGTAAATTTCCATAGACTGCGAAGCTGTTACAAATTCTTGAGATTGCTCGAGTGGGACCGCAAGCGTTACCCAGCTAACATTAGCCTTTCCGCCATCAGCACTTTCCGCATTGGTTGCAAGAACTAAAAGTCCTTCTCCGATCCGCGATGTCTCTGACCCAGTGGCATAAACATCGACCTGCATTCCCGCAGTAATTGCCCCTCCTACTGCTTGAACATCCTCCGCTGGAACCGAAAGCGCAACACATCCTTCTGGGATATTTAATGGAGTAGTTTCAGCGCTAAAACGTTTGCTTGAGATAGCTTCACCCGCAATAACCAAAGATGAAACTTGAAGCCCACGCACTTCATCAAAATTGGTAATGCATTTTTCTGGCAATAAATCCGAAAGCCAAGTTTTCATTGTGGTATTCGATGAAGTAAGCGTCTCGCCCGGAAAAATATCTTTTGTAGCAACAAGCACTTCGACTTGCTCTCCACCATAACGTTCCATAGCTTCCGCACGAGCTGAATCAGCTTCCTGCTGTACTAATGAAGCATAAAAAGCAACGCACAGAGCACAAACGATACCGAATACCAGCCCAACTATGAGAACACTTTTCTTCACGCCGCCTCCTTTCGCTGCCTTAATAATGACAAGCGAAATTCATATAAAAATGAACTTTAGAAACCACCAAGCATGAAGAAACAAACAAGCAACTTAGCAATACTTTCATTGGAAGGTAATAAAAAAGAACAACAAATCTCACAAAAAGAAACCATGTTTCTCATATAGTCCTTTTTCGGCAGATAACGCTAAACGATTCATGGAATTAACCTTCGCAAAAACAACTAGAACCGCAAGGTGCAGTGAATCGCAAAGTCACAACGACCGTAGCGGGCTCCACAACAAAGCGAAGTAAGCTATAGATTCAGCTACTAGACCCTTTTGAGACCTTTTTTATAGGCCATTTCATAGACCCCTTTAGGCCCTTTTAGCCAGTGATTCAAACGTATAAAAGAAAAGACCAAGGAAAATTCCTTGGTCTTAAATTGCAGGAAAAGAATCTGCAAATTATCGAAAATATCGCATTAGTTTCGGCGAGTACCGCACTGTGCACAGAATGAACCAGATTTATTAAAAGCACCACAAGAAGGACAAGTCCAGGCCTCGTTATGCGACGAATGAGGCGGCACAGGTACAGTAGAGTCCTGGGCAGAAGGAACAGAAGCAGATCCACCCTGGGCAGGTTGCTGAGCGGGTTGTACGGGAACAGTCTGAGTAGCACTAACTGAAGATACAGGAGCTCCTGAAGCGGGAGAAACGCCCTGAGCTCCCGATTGAGATGGTGCCGTAACAGGAGCTGTTGGCTGTTGGTGTGCACTGTTAAAATGCTGTGTTCCCGCAGGGGATTGTGGCTGAGCACCCTGCATTGGAGCCGCATAACCACCCTGAGTGGGCGGAACCTGATGAACAGGATTTGGCTGATTAAAGGTATCAGTGCCAGCAACTGATTTGCGAATTGCAGAAGTGTTTTTCCAAATCAAAACAGTAAGAAGAGCAAACTCAAACCATAAACGATTCAGTACTTCAAGAACAACGCAAACGATAAGCATGATAAGAATGCCAGCAAAAGCAGCACCAGGATCATACATAATCGAGAACAATGACGTAATGATACTCGCGGCGCACTCAAATGCGATCAAACAAGCAGCGAAAATATAAAGCACCTTTAGGATATTTTCGATAATAAGATGCTCAAAACGAAAGAAGGGACCCCAATCATGCTTGAGATTAGATACTTTATGAATGTTGTCAACCCCAATAAATTTCTTGTAGAACAAAACGGTAACAACAATTGCTGCAACAAAGGCTATAAAACCAAGAACAAGACCTATGCCTATGGTATTGGCCATGGTGTTATAGCCGTATCCATAAGAACCATACATAGCTAAACATCCTCTCAAAAGGCTCGGGATACGAAAAAGAACAACTTATTATGACACGAATAAAGAATAATGTGCACTTTTCCAGCATTTTCCCTAGAGCACATTAAGCAAAATTAGGGCAATAGGTTCAAGGTCATAGACTTGTAGAACACGAGCATAACGTAACCACAGTAAAATGAGGGGCATAGGTCAAACGAACACAAATTAGCACAGCTCGTCAAAACAATTTCAGGATTCTCTCGAAAGACAATTTCGGCCTTTTTAGGGCCTTTTTGATGATTCTTATCCTATAAAACAAAAAAGCCAGAAGCGAATAAGCTTCTGACCTGGCTTTCAAATGGTGGGCGCTACTGGGTTCGAACCAGCGACCCCCACCGTGTGAAGGTGATGCTCTCCCACTGAGCTAAGCGCCCAAAACAAAAAACGTGCATCTTTCAATGCACGGTAATAAATGGTGGGCGATACAAGATTCGAACTTGTGACCTTCTGCTTGTAAGGCAGCTGCGCTCCCGCTGCGCCAATCGCCCGTAAAGACAAGGTGTATTTTCTCACACCTTTTTGTAATGTGCAATGCGCACTTACAAGATTCTCAATCTTTTTCGATAGCGCCCTGCATGAGCAGAACGACCTATCCTCCCACGGACTACACCGCAGT
>ERZ827440.852-NODE-852-length-38247-cov-4.999031_pt1 | contig 38247 bp, 32 predicted proteins | sample MGYA00519774_ERZ827440 | MGnify/ENA primary metagenome ERZ827440 (study PRJEB31778, sample SAMEA3449302) | human gut metagenome | biome: human gut; feature: human-associated habitat; material: faeces | place: United Kingdom | collected 2010/2012 ... | reverse complement strand
CCTCCATTGTGCAATACGCGCATGATGACCTGAAAGTAAAACCTCCGGTACTTTCATCCCCCGATATTCCGCAGGCCTGGTATATTGCGGATATTCGAGCAGCCCATCATAGAAGCTCTCATCAACCGCGCTACCCTCATCACCAAGAACACCATCTATACGGCGAACCACTGCATCAATAACAACCATCGAAGCAAGCTCTCCACTGGTCAAAACATAATCACCAATAGATATGACCTTATCGGCTAGAGAATATACCCGCTCATCTATACCTTCATAATGACCACAGATAAAGAAAAGATAGGGTTTTCGAGCTAGCTCTAACGTGAGCGCATCGTTAAAAACCTCTCCAGTTGGAGAAAGAAAAATAACATAGGGTTTTTCTTCAGCTTGTGCAAACAGATCATCGCAAGCCTCAAAGATTGGCTCGCATTTCATCACAAGCCCCTGACCGCCCCCATAAGGTTCATCGTCAGTGGTGCGATGCTTGTCATGAGTCCAATCCCGAAGATCATGCGCCCTAAACTCAAGATACCCTTTTTCTTGCGCGATGCGCATCATCGATTCATTCATGACAGAGTCATAGCAGTGAGGAAACACCGAAAGGGTTTCTATTTTCATGAATGAATCCTCCTATAAATCGAGCAGACCATCAGGAAGGGTAACCGTAATCGTACGCGTATTTTCGTCAATATCTTCAATGAAAGCATCCACAAAGGGAATAAGCACCTCCAGGGAGGCTTTATTGCCATCTGCGTCTTGAAGCGTGGCACCCTTGTCAAAAGACTTTTGTTCTGTTGAGTCTAGTGCACCTTTCCGCGCAACCACTAATAAGGGATGGGCAGGATTTTCTTCAATACCGCTAACGCTGCCAATCATTCCCCGCGCCACATCACAAACGGTATATCCCGTAACGTCAAGTTCGTTCGATACATCATAGCCCTCAGGAAGATCACTTTTACGGACTAGACAAAAATGACCCTCAAGCAACTCTGCCTCACTACGTGAGTGCACTTCATCAAAATACACAAGGTACTTTCCGGGAGAAGGATGTTCAACCCTTTCAACCCGAGAAGAACGCGCAAAGCGCAAAAGCGGAGGGACAAACGTCACCTCAAGTCCTTCGGTAAGCAAAAAAGGAAGACCTTCTGTCGGTTTGACAGAAAGCCCTCCTTCTTTTGTTTTAGCGCTAAGAAGCGCAGCAATATTTATCCAAGAGCCCATTGTTTACAGGGGCCTTAATCGATGATTTCAACCTCAACGGCAGCGCCGTTGCGAGAACCAGCTGCGCGACACAAGGTACGAATAGCCTTGATTACACGCCCTTGGCGACCAATAACCTTGCCAGCATCTTCATCGGCAACGCTAATCTCAACCAAAAGAGCGCCCTCTTCGGTATCTGTTGAAGTAATTTCAACAGCATCCGGATCGTCCACGAGAGGAACAACCAAGGTTTCTACCAAGTTAGCAATATCTTCGCGGAACTCCGCCATGATTTACGCGTTCTTGCGTTCTGCCTCAATGAGGCGAGCTACCGTATCAGTAGGCTGAGCACCATCAGCAACCCACTTGTCAACCCTTTCAAGGTCGATAGTTACTGCTGCAGGAGTGGTAAGAGGATTGTACGTACCAACCTGCTCAATATAGCGACCATCGCGACGAGCACGAGAATCTGCTACTACGATACGATAATAAGGTGCCTTTTTAGCGCCGTGACGGGCGAGACGGATCTTGACTGCCATCGAGTTGTACTCCTTCTAATACTTAACACGCGACCTTTCGGAAATCTCTATCTCTTCCGAGTCGCAAAACAGCAATTATTGATATTACCTCTTAGATTGAGAATCATCAAGACCACTCATCATGTCTTGCATCTTCTTCATATCCTTTATGGAAAGTCCCGCCATACCGGGTACTCCCATTCTGCGTTTAGCGTTCTTTCCTTTCTTCCCCTTTTTTCCTTTTTTACCCTTACGCGCATAAGCAGCTTCTTGCTGGTCCATCATACGACGAACCATTTTTTTGGTTTCGCTGAACTGCTTTAACAATTGATTAACCTGAAAGACTTTAACGCCCGCACCTGCAGCAATACGCGCTTTACGAGAGCCGTTAAGAATTTCTGGATGTTCTCGCTCACGCTTAGTCATTGAGCTGATAATAACGGTCATATCATCGAGAGCATGTTCGTTGACCTGCCCTTCACGCATAGCCTTATCACCGCCAGGCAAAGCGCTTACCAGCTTCTGAATACCACCCATCTTATTGACTTGCTGTTTCATTAACAGAAAATCATTCAAGGTCAAATTGCCGCGCGCCATGCGCTCAGCTTCTTCTTCCTCGATCTCTTCAGCTTTTAATTTGGAGGCTGTTTCAATGATGCTGACCACATCGCCCATACCAAGAATTCGCTTGGCCATACGATCCGGATGAAACTCTTCCAAAGAATCCGGCTTTTCGCCTGATGAAATAAATGAAATCGGTTTACCGGTTACCTGTTTGATAGAAAGAGCACCGCCACCACGAGCATCGCCATCCATCTTTGACATGATAACGCCATCAAAATCAACACGATCAGCAAAAGCCTTTGCAACATTAACCGCATCCTGACCGGTCATGGCATCAACCACCATAAAAATTTGGTCAGGTTCGACCGCTGCCTTAATGGCTTCGGCTTCTTCCATCATCTCATCATCGACATGCAATCGGCCTGCGGTGTCGACAATAACCACATCGCGCAAAGAATCGATGGCATCACGTACGCCTTCCTTGGCAATTTTGACGGGATCTTTTCCTTCTCCTCGATACACACGAATTCCCATTTCATCACCAAGTGTTTGGAGCTGATCAGCTGCTGCAGGACGATAAACGTCGCAGGCAACCAAAAGTGGGTTATGGTTTTTGCTCTTTAATAAATATGCGAGCTTCGCTGCTGCGGTAGTTTTACCAGAACCTTGCAGTCCAACCAGCATAATCACATTAGGAATGCGACTCGAAAGCTGCAAGGGTGCTTCTTCACGACCAAGAAGCTCGGTTAATTCATCTAAAACAACCTTGATGACATTTTGCGCAGGCGTAAGAGATTCCATGATCTCAGCCGTTAAACAACGCTCTTTAGTGCGTTTGATGAACGACTTAACAACTTTAAAGTTAACGTCAGCCTCTAAAAGAGCCATACGTATTTCGCGCATGGCAGCATCAATATCTTCTTCACTTAAACGACCTTTGCTTCGAAGTCCACTAAAGACCGATTGAAGCTTATCGGAGAGATTATCGAACATCAGTCATATCCCCTATCAAAGCACGCGCAAAATCATGCGCATCAAAATCTTGCAAATCGTCTATTCCTTCACCAACACCAATCTTACAGATAGGCAATTCAAGTTCGTGCGATATAGCAAGCGCAATTCCGCCTTTTGCCGTACCATCCAACTTGGTTAACACTATGCCGTCAAGATCAAGAGCTTTATCAAATTCACGAGCTTGTTGCAGGCCATTTTGACCAGTAGTAGCATCTACCACCAATAGGGTCGAAACTGGCAGCGAAGAACGCTTGCGCACCACGTTAACAACCTTCTGGAGTTCTCGCATCAAATCGTTTGAAGTATGAAGACGTCCCGCGGTATCAATCAGCACCAGATCAGATCCAGCTTTTTCTGCGCGCTCAATCGTTTCATAGCACACACTGGCTGGATCGCTTCCACGATCACGGCTTACTATTTCCACCTCAGCTCGCTGTGCCCACACCTCAAGCTGTTCGATTGCTGCTGCGCGAAACGTATCCGCACTCCCCAGCAAAACCTTTCGACCTTTTTCGTGCGCAGCATAGGCCACTTTACCGACGGTGGTTGTCTTTCCTGAACCATTTACCCCGACGAAAAGAACAAGCGAGGGATTCTTTTCAAACACATCTTCCTCAGCGGGAGTAAACGTTGATGCAATTTGCTCGGTAAGCATGTCAAAGACCGCATAGGCATCAGGCAATGCCTTACGGCGAGCTTGATCTCGGAGCTCTTCAACAATTTCATCAGCGGCACTTGCACCCAAATCCGCAAGAATCAGCGTTTCTTCAAGAGTTTCCCAAAAATCTTCATCAACATCAGGACCGCGATCAAGCAGAATATTCATCTGCTCTTTTAATCGCTCGCGAGAACGCGATAATCCCGCATTTATTTTCTCAAAGAAGCCCATTTAGCCCTCCTTGCGCTTTGCATTATCAATTTTTTGACTAACTACTTTGGTAATGCCGTCAGCCTGCATGGAAACACCATACAGTATATCGGCTGATTCCATAGTGCGACGCTGATGCGTAATCATTATGAACTGCGTCTGATCGCGAATCACCTCAAGATAAGCAATCAATCGGCGAAGGTTCGTATCGTCAAGAGCCGCTTCAACCTCGTCTAAAATATAGAATGGAGTTTGGCGAATGCGATATACCGCAAACAACAACGCCATTGCAGTCATTGATTTTTCTCCACCCGAAAGCAAAGACATCTTCTTTACTCGCTTACCAATCGGTTGCGCATGGACATCAACGCCTGTGCGCTCCAAATCATCCGGATCAACCAATGATAAATGCGCATGACCACCAGGGAATAAGGTGGAAAATATCTCAGAAAAGTTAGCATTTACCTGTTCAAAGGTTGTAATGAAGTCATTTTTCATACGTTCATCAATAACCGAAACAATACGTGCTAGCGACTTTCGCGCCAAACGCATATCTTCAAGCTGCGCCGACAAATACTGGTAGCGTTTATTGACCTGCTCGTATTCCTGAGCAGCATCGGGATTAATAGTACCCATATTTTTGATACGGCGCTCAAGCGAAGCACAGTGCTGCTCAACTGAACTGCGGTCTTGCATAACCTCTAAGCTGAGAGCTTGCTCAAGTGAAGTTGCACAGTCCTCAACAATGACCTTGATACCCGCATCAACCTGAATCTCCAAACGCCCTTTTTCTATGCGTACTTCACTCAATTTTGCACTGCAGCCCTCAAAACGCTCGCGCACCTCACGCGATGTTTGCGTTGCTTGAGCTATATCGTCATGCAACTTTTGAGAAGCGTGTTGCACAGAATGCGACTCCTGCTCCAAACGAAGTGAAACAAGGGAAGCCGCATCAGATAAAGAGGCAAGTGTTGCCAGCAACTCATCACAGCGCTGCGCTGCCCCACGGGTAATCACTATGCGACGCTTTGCTGCCTCGTCTTCTTTTGTTGAAGAGGTTATCTCCTGACGACGCGTTTGCTCCATACGCAGAGCATATGCCAAACGCTCAGATAGACGTGCCGATTCTAAGCGAGCATCACTGAGTTTTTCTGAAAGTGAAACTATCGCACGACGCAAAGGTGAAAGTGATTTTTCAATATTCGCAACTTCTTCTTTATTGAGTTCAAGCTTTGCCAATACCTGAGAAAGCTCTTGTTCTAATTCATCAGAGTCAGGTTGCGCTTTTGCCAAAAACGCTTCATTTTCCTGCTGTTCACGCATAAGTTCGGCAAGCTCTTTTTCGAGATCGGAGGCACTTTGAGCAGACTGAGCGGCATCTCTTTCAGCAGATTCACAGTGGCCTTTGCTCTTTGCTAATGCCTCCGTTAACTTAAGCGATTCGGTTTGAGCAGAGCGAAGTTTTTCTTCAAGGGATTCATTTTCTTTCTGAATACGCTCATAGCTGCGTTTAAGTTCCTGCTCCTGATGACGAGCCTGTTCAAGCGCCCTTCTGCGCGAAAGTGCACTATTTTTTTGGTCCTCTTCAGATTTTCTTACCAGAGAAATTTTTCCCTGAGGATACACAACTGCACCATCGAGGGACACAAAACGATGAGATGCGGTTGTATCGCTTTGCTGAGCTACAAGCGCCTCTGCAAGGGTATCAAGCACATAGACATCACCTAAAACCGCTTCCATAACCAAACGATAGTTTGGATCAATATCCAAGGAATCAACAAGGCGATATCCTGAAGCCGACAAAGAACTTTTAGCATCACTAAGGGCCTCATTGGCACTTAGTGATCTCTCTGCCGTAATATCATAGGCAAAAATACTTGCACTGCCATACGTTTTGCTCTCAAGTGCTTGACTGCTTATAGTAGCCGCTTCAGAAGATTGGGAGACTATAAGAGCATACACGTCATCGCCTAAAAGCATTTCCACGACACCATCAAGATGCTTCGGCGCTTTAAGGATATGCGAGAGCACTTTTGAGGTAGACGCAAGTTCATCACGTGACTCTAAAATGCCAGCCAACAAAGGATTGGCCGATTCTGAGGCGCGCTCAAGCTCTTCAAGAGCTGTACGTTCAGCAGAGGCATGAGTAAATGCTTCACGCGCTTTATCTAAGTCATGACGACCTTGCTCTCGCTTAACCACAAGAGCATTCAATTCGTTTCGTGCTGAAGCCTCTTTTGCTTGCAAGTCCCTAAACTGTGCCGACTGCTCTTCGAAGCTTTTTTGCATCTGTTCAGCCTGCTGCTGAGCTGCTTTCAGACGCTTTTGCGCATCGTTTACCTGCACATCTATAACCTGGGCGCGTGCGCGCTTTTCCGAAAGGTTTTCGCGCAGTGCCTCCTGTGTTGCCTGAATGGTTTCTTGACGATGAATCAGTCCCCTTTGCTCAGACATAAGCGTATCGATTTTTTTGCGCAGAGCATTGCGCTGTCCTGTTTGCGCTTTATGATCAGCCTCTAAGCGAGAAAGCCTTTCTTCAGCCTGAGCGTGATCTTTCTGTGCAGCCTCAGCTGTATCGTGTGCCTGTTCAAGCTCTTTTTCAGCTGCACGACGACGAAGACGGCTTTCTTCTACCGAACGCGTTAAACGCTCGGTTTCCGAAAGAAAATGCGAACGCTTTTCTCGCAAAACCATAGCGGTGGAATTAAGCCGTTCAAAACAAGCCTGTGCACGACGATACCGCTCGTTCAGTTCAAGCTCTTTACTGCCTCTTTCATGCAGGGTTTGCTGAAGCGCATCAAGGGCCTTTTCGGCTTCTTCCAGTTCATTTTTAAGCTGCTGCTGTTGTTCATCGAGGCCTTTTTCTTGCGCCAAAACATCGTCCCAGCGTTTTTGTAAGCCTCGCAAGTCATCAACTGCAAGCTGAAGCCTAAGGTCTTTTACCTCAGCAGAAAGCATCTCGTAGGTTCGCGCCTTGCGTGCTTTACGCTCAAGAGGCTTTAGCTGTCTTTCCACCTCTGCGGTAATATCGTGTACACGGTCAAGGTGAGCATCCATTTGCGCTAATTTTCGCTCCGATTTAGCCTTGCGCTCCTTATGTTTGAGAATGCCTGCTGCCTCTTCAATAAGCGCACGTCTATCCTCTGGACGCGAAGACAAGACCGAATCTAGATTACCTTGAGAAATAATCGAGTTAGTACCTGTTCCCAAACCAGAATCATGCAGAATATCCAATACATCCATACGGCGAACGACATTGCCGTTAATAAGATATTCACTCTCGCCGCTGCGATACATGCGACGACCAATAGACACTTCTGAAAAATCAACAGGCAACGTGCCATCGGAATTGTCAAGCAGAAGCTCCACCTCTGCGACCGATACCGGCTTTCTTGCTGAAGAGCCAGCAAAGATAACATCTTCCATGGACTGACCACGAAGATTCTTTGCATTACGTTCTCCAAGAACCCATAAAACCGCATCAGAAATATTGGATTTACCAGAGCCATTAGGCCCTACAATAGCGGCAACTCCTGGTTCAAATTTCATTACGGTGCGGTCAGCAAAAGATTTAAAACCTTTGAGGGTAAGCGACTTCAGATACACGAAAAGCCCCTTATTGGTGTTGTTGTTTTTTCTGCTTTTTGGCACGTTGAGCTGCTTGACGACGTGCTTTCTCTTCTGCTTTTGCAGCCTTTATTGCAGCGCGCGCATCTGCTTTACGCTTTTTGTCTTTAGAGTCTTTAGCCTCAAAGAAGGAACTTAAAACTTCCAAAGCTGATTTTGCTGCCTGACTTTCAGATTCCTTTTTGGTACGACCTACCCCACGCGCAATAGATCGCACGCCAACAAAAACCTGCGTCACAAATGTTCTATCATGCGGTGGCCCCTGTGTTTCCACTAAGCGATAGGTTGGGGTGATACCGTCTTCTTGTAATCGCTCCTGTAAAACGCTCTTAGGGTTTTCGGGTTCTTTAGCCATATCGGCGCTCATGCGCACGATCAAAGTACGTTTTACAAAAGCGATAGCAGGATCCAAGCCTCCATCTAAATAAAGAGCTGCAACCAACGATTCATATACATTCTCGAGAGCCGAATGCAGGCCACGACGACCTGTCCCGCGCTCAGAGGAACCAAAAAAGATCACATCAGCAACGCCGAGATCACTTGCCACCTTAGAAAGGGATGCACCCGATACCAACGAAACCTTGATACGGGTTAATCCTCCCTCATTAAGATCAGGGTAGGCATGAAATGCCTCATAGGAAACAATGGCACCAAGAATGCTATCGCCTAAAAATTCTAGGCGTTCATATGAATCAGAAATGGAATGGCCTTCCGCTGCGGAAGGGTGAGTAAGTGCAGCAAGAAGCAAGGAACGATCAGAAAAGGTATACCCCAAGATTTCTTCAGCTCGATTGAGCTTTTCAGTATGTTGCGGTTGCTCTTTCACCGTTTCTTATCACTCTACTATCTTGTATGGATGGGTATAGCCTCAAAGACGCTATACCCCTCTTCAAACTGCTTTAGGTAATCGCTCATGCAAAGCTTGTTTGAACCGTAAAGTATCCAAACAAGATCACATCAGTTTTAAAGGTGCACCATAAACACGCGCCCTTAAAACCATCCATCCATAAACGCATAGATGAATGAGCATTTATCTGATTGTAACTAACCTAGTCAGAGGTTGATACCGTTTGAGCAATTATTCCCGAAACATCCAAACGAACGGTACGAGCAGCCACAAGAATGCCATTTTTGATAGCAGTTTCATTAGAAGAACCATGACCTACCAGGCAAGCACCCTTAACGCCAAGAATTGGTGCTCCACCATATTCGTCAGCAGAAAGATTTGTTTTCAAATCACTTAATCCGCCCTTGAGTGCCAATGCGCCAAGCTTGCTTATCGGGCTTGCCATCATAACGTCTTTGATGCTCTTAAATAAAACACCTGCAGCACCTTCGATGGTTTTCAGGCAAACATTTCCGGTAAAACCATCAGTGACGATAACATCAAAAGCACCTGTCAATAAATCGCGTCCTTCGGCATTTCCCACAAACTCGGGAACCGATTTACGCAAAAGTGAATGGGCTTCTTGGGCAAATTTCGAACCCTTTGTTTCCTCTTCGCCAATATTAAGCAGGGCAACTTTAGGGTTGCTAATACCAACTACCTTTTCTGCATAAGGAATTGCCATTTGTGCAAACTGAACCAAATATGCCGGCTTACAGTCTGCGTTGGCGCCTACATCGCACATAACAACTGGCTTAGAAGGAGATGGCAAAATGGTACATAGAGCAGGACGGGCAACACCCTTAATGCGGCCAACCACCAAAGTGGCAGCAGCCAAGCAAGCACCGGTAGAACCTGCTGAGAAAAAGCCGCCTGCTACCCCTTCGCTTACCAAACGATTGCCCACCACAAGGCTGGAATCCTTCTTCTTGCGTACTGCATGCGCTGGATGCTCTTCCATAGTGATTTCTTCAGTGGTTTCTTGAGCACGAACACGCTCGTGAGCCTGAGCAAAAGGAACTACTACATCCTTGGGACCACAAGCAATAACTTCAAGGTTTTCATCTTCTTCAAGAGCCTGCTCAATACCAGGAAGAACAACCTGCGGGCCAAAATCGCCTCCGAGCACATCAACAGCAATTACGACTTTTTCAGACATAGAATCTCCTTTAGGGGAACTCACAAAAACCGCCCATACAAAAAACCCCCGGTCAGCGCCGGGGGATCAATTCACCAACAAGGCATGCACTAAGCGGTCTGAATAACCTCACGATCGCGATAGAAGCCACAATTAGGGCATACACGATGAGGAAGTTTTACTTCGCCGCACTGTGGGCATACAGAACGAGAAGGTGAAGCGATCTTATCGTTTTCGCTCCTGCGTGCATGAGTACGAGCACGACCGGTTTTACGCTTTGGCACTGCCATGATTAATCTCCTTCTATGATGCAGGTTAAAACCTGTTAGTTGCAATCACGCGAAAAAACATTGTAAACACGAACGAAGCAAATAGCAAGAAAAATTTTTATGAAGTCAAAAACATATCACATGAGGAACGTCTTTCGGGATTTGCTCCTAAGATTTATCCGTACCGATGTTTGTTTTCCTTTAGTGACTATTCCTTGAATTGCTTTCTACTCGTCGAATTTGATAGTTTTCAAAACCGCAAAAGGATTATCGCGGAATTCTTCCTCTTCGTCCCTGTTCTCGCACGAGCACTCTTCATGATTCAAATTTGCACCGCATCCTGGACAAAGCCCCTTACAATCATCATCACACAAAGGCGTTTGAGGCAATTCCAAAGACAGCGCCGCAATCAAAAGCGAAGTCAGATCTATTGTGTGGTCCTCGCCTAACGGCTGGCACTCTTCCTGTTCTTCCTCAGTCAGCTCAACATCAGAACCAGGAATAGTGAAATATCCCTCTATTTCCCCTTCAAGGCGATATTCAGCCGGATCAAGACAACGTACGCACGTTGTGAGTGCATCGCCTGAAACAATGCCTGTTACCAACAAAGAACCACCCGTATTGCTTACATACACGTTCCACGTAAGCGGGTGCTCAAAGGTGTAGGTGTCAGCACCTAACGATAGCTCAGGCAATAAAAACGTGCCCGAAAAAGACAAGCTCTCCGCAGGAGCGAAGAGTTCATCTGGAATGGTAATAATTGGTTTATCCATTAGCGGCCCGAATTAAGAGAATTTGCATTAAGGCGATCGCGGCAACGACGAACGCTGTTAAGTGCAGTGTCGAGGCTTTGCTCTACGTGACTAAATACCTCATCAGCGTAATCTTCTGCACCTGCGCGGGTTTCACGCTCAAGCTCACGAGCCTCTGCCAAAATAGCGTCAGCTTGCTGCTGGGAAATGCGAACGATTTCCTGCTCGCTTGCAATAGTGATAGCCTGGCTACGAGCATCCTCGATCAAGCGGCTTGCCTGAGCTTCAGCTTCATCCAATAAAGCCTGACGCTCACGAATAACTTGACGAGCTTGGGCAAATTCGCTTGGGAACGTATCGCGAATTTCATCGAGAATTTCAAAAGCAGCCTGTGCGTCAACCTGCCTTAAATTATTTTTACCAAAAGCCGGCTTAGAATCTTCAATGAGCATCGTGAGCTCATCAATAAGATTCAATACTCCTGTTTCGTCCATAAACTACCTTTCCGAGCTTTTCGGGAAATTAACGCGATTAGTTATCTTAACGCAAAATCACCAACATACAACCTAAGAGTCTATCAGAAAGCGCCCTTATATGCGCCGATAGTCTCTTTTGTCTCCATAAATTTGAAGAGAAGTCTTTACTTTCCTGACTTTTTGTAGGCATCAGCAAAATAATCTTTTAGGGCATCTTCAACACAAGGAGGAACAAAACCCTTGATGTTTCCGCCCATTGAAGCCATTTCACGGATGATTGAAGAAGACAGGTACATAAACTTAGGAGGAGACATAATAAAGAAGGTCTCCAAGTCTTGACTCAATTCGTAGTTGAGTGCTGTCATCTGAAATTCATATTCAAAGTCGGTAATTGCACGAAGGCCTTTTACTACAACATGAGCATCAAGCTCTCGCACGCAATCTACCAGCAACCCATCAAAGCTGATAACACTTACGTTGGGAAGATCAGCAACTGCTTGCGTTGCAAGGCTAACCCGTGTTTCTAAGTCAAACATAGGATTCTTTTTTACCGACTGAGCTACTGCTACAACCACATCATCAAAAATCTGCGAAGCACGCTTGATGACATCTACGTGGCCTGCGGTGATGGGATCAAACGTTCCCGGAACAACCGCTCTCTTCATTTCCGTTCCTTCCTAAGGGTTATAAGAGATGTGTCTCCATAGTTTTTATGAGAAACCTGCACGTATTTTAGCGCATCCATCGCTTGAATAACTGCAGAGGTGTCTTTTTTCGCGTGCTCATAACAGATAAGCGCGTTTTCGGCGATACATCCTGCCTCATCGAGCTGCAAAAGAAGATCAGCAATCAGCTGCGCCTCAAAGGCATAGGGAGGATCAAAGAACAAGAGATCAAAAACACGCGTGGTACTCTGCGGCAATGAAAAAGTATCCCCTTTGCGAAGAAGATAGCATCCTTTGGCAATCCTTAGAGTTGCGATGTTTTGAGAAATAATACGTTGTGCTTGACTATCCTGTTCACAAAACAGACAAAACGAAGCACCGCGACTTAAGCATTCCAATCCAAGCGCACCCGATCCCGCAAAAGCATCCAGTACACAAGCGCCCTCAAAGCCGCCACGCGCGCTATAAAGCGAGCTCATAAGGGCCTCCCTGACTCTGTCAGTTGTTGGGCGCGTATTTGACCCCTTAAGAGTTTTCAGCGGCCTGCCTCGATATTGCCCCGCTATGATCCTCATTAAGTTCTCGCTTTCTGTCTTGTTTTTAATTCATACATGACCAGTTTGTGCTCTTCGGGCGACAAATTAGTACCGTTATAGCACATTCGAGCATCATGATAGGCCGCCTCAATAATTGCTTTATCGCGAATCACATTAACCAGCGCCAAACGCGAGCGACCATGTTGGCGATTTCCAAAGATATCGCCCTCCTTTCGCAAAGAAAGGTCATACTCCGATAAGGCAAACCCATCATCAACGCGCTCCATAATACGAAGTCGTTCAAGTGATTGCGGCGCTTTTGAACGTGAAACCAAAAAAACTGATCCGGGTAAATCCCCACGACCAACACGTCCACGAAGCTGATGGAGCTGAGCTAGACCGAATCGATCAGCATCCTCGATAATCATTACGGTCGCATTGGGAACATCAACGCCTACCTCCACAACAGTAGTGGAAACAAGAACCTGGATTGATCCATTTCTGAAATCTTCCATAACCTGCGCTTTTTCTTGTGAGCTCATCTTGCCATGTAAAAGCCCTACGTGTGCTCCAGGCACAATCTGTTCTTGTAGAACTTTTGCATGAAGTGTTGCCGCAGAAAGAGTGTCCCCTACTTCATCATGCTCCAAATCCCACTCAATAGTGGCATATTCAAAAGCCGATGAATGTTCCTGCTCTCCAGAACCAGATTGATCATCTTGCTTATCCTTTAAATCCAAACCAATTAAAGGACAAATAACATAGGCCTGTTCCCCTCGCTCAAGCGCTGCGCGCAGTGCATCGTATGCTATTGCTTCTTCAGAAAAATGGCATACAGTTGTCGTTCTTCCCCCCTGCCGAGCCGGAGCGGTATGTAAATACGAAAGCGACAAACCTCCATAAAGCGCCAAAGCAAGAGAGCGCGGAATAGGAGTTGCGGTCATAGATAAGATATCAGCACCGGGAGCTTTATCAATAAGCGCTTGTCGTTGCTCAACACCAAAGCGCTGTTGCTCATCTATGCAGATAAGCGAACACCGCGCAGGAACTACCTCTTTTTCTAAAAGTGCATGGGTTCCAAAAAGGACTTGCAATTGCCCCGATGAAAGTTTTTCTCTTATCTCGTTGCGCTTAGCAATGGAAGTAGAGCCGGTTAAAACATCCCAGCAAATACCAACCTGATCAAATAAGGGGCCCAGTGTTGTGCCATATTGTTGGACTAAGACTTCTGTTGGACCCATCATAAGCGCCTGTGTTCCAGAGTCTGCGCAGGCCGCAAGAGCAAATGCTGCAACCATCGTTTTTCCGGTTCCGACATCACCCAAAAGAAGATGATTCATCGGATAGTTTTCTGCCATTTTGTTCAAAATAGCAGCTATCGCCTCAGTTTGATCCTGTGTCAACGTAAAAGGGAGCACTTCTCGTAGTCGCTTTTGATAGCGACCTTGAGTTTCGTGCTGAAAGGGGCTGATTCCCGCTATACGTTTTTGTTCCTGATCGATAAGTTCAAGCTCCAAAAAGAACAATTCCTCATAGCGCAAACGTCTGCGTGCCTGGGTGGCATCAGAAAGAGAAACAGGGTTGTGAACGCCCCGTAGTGCCTGATAGCGAGAATAGAGCCGATAGTGCATACGCAAGGAAAGCGGAAGCGGATCGTAGAGTCCCCGAACAACAGAGAGCGCATTGTTTACGAGACGACGCATAGTAGTTCGAGGAATTTTTGCTACCGAAGGATGAATCGGAAGCACTATCCCTGTTTCTGCTTCGCCCTTTTCGTGAACAACAATAAGAGGATTTACCATACGCTTAAAGCCGTATGAAAATTCAACCTTACCTGAAACTGAAATTCGATCCCCTTTATGAAGATTATCTGCCAACCAAGGCTGATTAAAACACGTCACTATCAAAAGACCGCTTTCATCGAGAAGCGATAGTTCCACAAGAGTTAATCGTGGTTTCGGACGTTTTTGTTTTATCTCGTAGAGCGTACCGAAAATGGTATAGGACTTTCCAATTTCAGCTTGTTGTACAAGAGCAACACAAGACATATCAACGTAGCGATGAGGATAAAGCGCAAGTAAATCGCGAATAGTTTTTATCCCGAAAGATTGATAAAGAATCCGAGCACGCGTATCACTGACCTGCTTTACCATGTTCACAGGAGCATCAAGCGACAAAGAAGCATGAAGGCGGTCAAGGATATGACCTTGATCCGCCTTCTGGTGTTGATGATCTTGAGCCTTCACAGGGATTGTCACCCGTTTCTTAAAAAACCTTTCGAATACGCAGGTGTTAGAGAAAAGCCCTCTTGGTCCTATTCAACGGAAAGAATAATAGGATATAAAGGCTGTTCACCGCGATGTGAATCGATTTCCAAATCTTCGTACGCTTCTTCAATGCGGCCAATAAGCGCTTCAAAGGCTTCATCGCTATAATCTTCGCCCGCAAGAATAGTAAGAGTATCCGCATCTTCTGCTTCGAGAACCTCGAGAACACGAAGGGTTGCATCTTCAATCGAATCCGAAACAACCTCCAGCTCCCCATCAGCAATACCAATAACATCGCCATCATGAATGGGGTTACCATGCACATCTTTAGAGTCCTTGATAGCACGTGTTACCTCGCCTGTTTTAACCTCTCCACGCGCTTCAGTCATAGCTTCAACGTTTTCTTCAAGTGATGCCATCTCATCAAAGGCAAACAGAGCAGAAAACGCCTCAGGAACACTCTTTGTTGGCACTACGGCACAGGGCTTTTCCGAAACATCAGAACAGGACTGAGCAGCCATAATGATATTGCTATTGTTAGGTAAAATAATAACTTTATCAGCATTAACGGAATTTACCGCGTCAAGCAGTTCCTTCGTTGAAGGATTCATGGTCTGACCGCCTGACACCACGTAATCTACGCCCAAGCTTTCAAGAATTGCTGCATTTCCTGAACCAGCCGCAACAGCAACAAAACCAATAGGCTTTGCCTCTTCTGCCTGCTCCTGTTCAAGCTTTGCGCTGCGCTCTTCGCTTTGCAGCTTCATGTTATGGATAAATACTTCAGAAATCTGACCGCGTTCCAAGAAGTACGCCAAAACCTTATCGGGAGTATTTGAATGAACGTGGACTTTAAATTTAGGAGTAGAACCAACGCAGAGCTCGCAGTCTCCCATGGTATGCAAGAAATCAAGCGCCTCTTCAGGATCAAGCGTCTCTGAATCGACTAGGAATTCATTGCAATACATATATGCAGAGCCCTCCCAGTCGTTAATCTGTTCGATTTCGACCTTAGGAGCAGCAGTGCGTGCAAAGGCAAGTTCATCACCAAGGACATCGCTTCGTCCTGTGAGAGCCGACACGAATGAATCGAAGAAAATGGCAAGACCAAAACCACCCGCATCAACTACCCCGTTCTCTTTAAGAACAGGCAAAAGATCAGGGGTACGCTGAACAGAAGCATAAGATTCGCCCACAATAAAGCGAAGACCCTCTTCAAGTTCCATTTTCTTTTTACGAGCCTTATGAGCTGCTGATGCCGTATCGCGCAATACGGTAAGTATCGTGCCTTCAACGGGCTTGCGAACCGCATTGAAGGCTACCTCTACCGCTCGATCAAACGCATCATCAATAGCGACAAGATCAAACTGAGTGTGATTTGCCACACCTTCACAAAGACCACGCATAATCTGCGAAGTAATCACGCCCGAGTTACCACGAGCACCCATAAGAGCGCCAGAAGTAATGGCACGACGACGATCTTCATCGGTAGCGCCAATGGGCAATTTTGCCAAGTTTTCAACAACCATAGCAAGGGTAAGCGACATGTTAGTTCCTGTATCGCCATCGGGAACAGGAAATACATTGAGTCGATTAATTTCCTCTTTACGAGCAGCTAACGCTTTCGCTGCAGCAGCGATAGCATTAACGATATCGCTAGACGTATAGTTGCTCATTTGTTTTTACTAGCTCCTCTATTGCCTTGATCGCACAGCCTTGTAAAAGCACACGTGTATTCCCCACATGCTGGCAGCTGCGCGAATCTTATAATCGCTGTAAGAAAAAATGGTTTATCGAACTTTAATTCCCTGTACGTGAACCTCTACACCCTTAAAAGGTGTGCGAACAAATTCTTTCAAAGCGAAGCTAACCTGTTCTACCAGATTTTCTGAAACCGTAGAAATATTTACTCCGTGCTCAAGAATGACATAGAGGCTCACTAAAGTACCCTCTTCATCCGTTGAAACCACGATGCCACGACGCAAACGAGATTTTGGTAAAAGCTTTGCTAAACCATCAACCGCATTTGGTGCTGCCATGCCAACTACGCCATAACACTGAGTAGCAGCATGACCTGCCACATCAGCAATAACTTCTTCAGAAACGACAAGGTCGCCTGCAATTTCATTGCTCATATAACTGTCCTTTCAAAGATGGTATTTACCATCAATTGACTTACGACCAAGTAATTAGTATAGCGGAAACAACACTCTCCTTGATCGTTTAGAGCATTTGCGCATCGAAGCAACACCAATTACTTCGATCGACTAACTATTTTTCTGTATTTTGCTCTGCTCTGAAAGACTTTCAAGAAAAACTCACAAAGAAATAACTTGGATGATAAAGATTGCTGTGGTATAGTATTTGGGCTTTTGGAAATCAACGGTATCTAACCGTACCAAATATCAGAGTAAATGGAGTTGATTTAGAATGTCCAAAGTTTGCGAGATCTGCGGTAAAGCACCCAGCGCTGGTCGTAGCATCAGCCACTCTCATCGTGTAAGCAACCGCACCTTCCGTCCTAACATCCAGAAGGTTACCATCAAGGTAAACGGTAAGGTAAAGCGTGCTAATGTTTGCACCAAGTGCATGAAGGCTGGAAAGATCGAACGCGCATAAATTCGCGTTTATTACTTTTGGGCAGATTGTAATCTACCCCTTGCCTATAACAAGATTAAAGCCACCCAACGGGTGGCTTTTCTTGGTTTGTGTTCAAAGAGATTAAAGCAGAGGTTAGCAAAGACCAACTTTTTTTCTTAGCGCTTCTTGCCAAAGGAAAAGATATCTTTAAGATCTCCCATAGTGCCAGAAAGCTCTGTAATAACCTCTTTGCCATCTCGGTATATATTGCCTATGGCACGACCTGCATCAGCAAGATTTTCTTTCATATCATCTGAAAAAATTTCTTTTTTCTTTTCTCCCTCTGAAGAATCTTCGCTCGATTTTTCAGTATCAGATTCTTTCGATGTCTCTTTTTGAGATGAAGAGGCATCAGCCTGCTCACTCAGATCGTCTGCCGATGCGGCCTGAGATGTCTTAGTTTGATCAGAAGCAGCTAACTCTTCTTCATCTGAGGTTTCTGCCTTTTTCGACTCAGTAACTGATGAGGATTGAGCAACTTTTTCAATTTCACACTGAAGCAGATAAAGTTTGTCATCAATTTTATCAAGCTTCGTGGCATATTCAGGAGCCTCAATAGGCAATAACTTTACCGCTTCTGAAACATCATCAAGACGTGCATGAAGGGTGTCTATCATCTGCAAAACATTCTCGTTCATGCTACTCCTTTATCGATATCGTTGTTTAAGTGCTCGTTCAATTTCGCGTTTTGAATCACGCTCGGCCATAGCAGCACGTTTATCATAGAGCTTTTTACCACGTGCAACCGCCAATTCCACCTTTACACGGGAATTGCGATCAAAATAGATCTTGATCGGCACAAGTGCCATGCCTTTTTCTTGCGTTTTACGCTCGAGATCGCGTATCTGCTTTCTATGTAGTAAAAGCTTGCGCTTACGATCAGGATCGGGATTATTCAAATTGCCATGACTATAAGGAGAAATATGGAGGTTATTAAGCCACACTTCCCCGCCTCGAATAAGAGCAAAGCAATCCGTTAGCTGACAGTTGTTTTCTCTTAACGAACAAACCTCCGTACCGGTAAGAACAATTCCCGCCTCATAGGTCTCGAGAATTTCGTAATCGTGAAAGGCACGTCTGTTTTTAGCAATGGTTTTTTCTGTTTTAGCCGACATAACCTACATTCCTGGAACAAACGAAACATCTTCATCAAGATCAAGAATAAAACGTTTCAGCAAGCAAACCGTTTCCTCAAGATCTGAAAGCTTAATCACTTCAGTAGGAGTATGCATATAGCGCAAAGGAATAGATACCAGTCCTGCGGCACAACCACCTTGCTGTATCTGCATAGTTCCTGCATCGGTGCCCGTAACTCCTGGTTCTGCTTCAAACTGCACCGATATACCTTCTTTTTTCGCTGCTGCGCACAGACGTTCAAATACCACTGGGTTAATATTAGGACCACGAGCGATCACCGGACCATCACCGCAGACAATCTTGCCATAACGACTTTGATCGATACCGGGATAATCGGTTGCATGGGTTACATCTACCGCAATAGCTACATCGGGATTTACCCCATATGCCGAAGTCGTGCCACCACGTAAGCCAATTTCTTCTTGAACCGTTGCCGCACAAATATAGTCACCTTGCGCCTTGCCGCTTTTCTTCAACTCTTCCATAACGCGCGTAATGACATATACGCCAGCCTTATCATCAAAACCTCGCGAAACAGCCATACCTTTACCGAGCTTTTCAAAGCCTACGCCATAGGTGATCACATCTCCTACGCGAACAAGCGATTTAACGCGCCGAGGGGATAAACCCAAATCGATTACAAGGCTGCTAAGAGGTGTTACCGTTTTTCGCTCATCGGGTTCAATTAAATGAATAGGCTTTCGTCCTACCACACCGCGTAAAGTTTCCGTAGCGGTATGAACATCAACACGCATACCAGGCAAAATGGCGGCATCAACACCACCAACAGCTGCAACACTCAAAAAACCCTGGTCAGAAATATGAGTGACCATCAAACCAACTTCATCCATATGGGCTGCAATCATAACCGAAGGAGCAGATCCACTTCCTAAAAGACGCGCATGAACCGATCCCATAACGTTTGTTTCAATCTCGTCAGCCACCTCAGAAAGACGTTCGCGAACAATGTTTGCAATTGCAATTTCACTGCCCGTCACAGAAGGGGTTTCAACCAGTTGTTTTAAATAAGCTTTATCTACTTTCGCCATAAAAGCCTCTCAATCTTTCTTATTGCAAAGACCTTAAACAGAACTTCAATATAAAAACTACGTAAGCACTATAAACGTGTTTAAGTATTATAAGTGCTTAGCGCTCCTTATCCTACGTGATCGTATATCCAAGACATGACTTAATCTAACCCCAACGATCACTTGCATACACAAGACGGGAATCATGTCGCTCTTCCGGAGCAAGCTTAAACGAAAGATGCCTTCCTCTCGGATAAGCCCCCACTAACACCACCTGAAGCTTTTGACCTAAGCGATACACTCTGCCCGTTGAAACGCCACTGAGAAGGTGGCGAGCAGGATCAAAAGAAAAGTACTCATCACCAAGCTCTTCAAGTGGAAGAGATCCTGTTGCGGTGTTTTCCAATCGAACAGTAACACCAAAGGTGGAAACCTGAGAAATCACACCCTTAAAAGTTGAGCCAATATAACCTTGCAGGTACTCAACTATCTTAACAAGCTGTGATTGACGAGCAGCCTTTTCAGCCCTTCGCTCCATCTCTGAGGAATGTTCTGCCATCCAAGGAAGAGCGTTCTTCTGCGCTTCAAATGTTTCACTTTTTCCAAAGAAGCCTTCCTTAAGCATTCGATGAACTAACAGATCAGGATACCGTCTGATGGGCGAAGTGAAATGACAGTACGTATCAAGAGCAAGGCCATAATGATAATCCTGTTCGGCACGATACCCCGCTCTTTTCATCGCACGGAGAAGAAGCGTATTGACCAGCTCCTGTAATGGATGGCCCTTCACACGCCCCAACACCTCTTGTAAGGTTTGAGGGTTTCCACTACAAAACAGGCGCTTATCAATATCCTTGAAAAGAGGAAATTCTCGCAAGACGGTATACAAAGAGCGAAGTGCTTCGGCATCCGGCGCATCGTGGACACGAAAAACGCAGGGAAGATTTTTCTCGATAAGCCATTGGGCAACCAGATGATTAGCAAGAATCATAGCTTCTTCGATAAGTTGTGTCGCGTCAGTTTTTCGTCGGTAATAAATATCGATGGGATTATGGTTTTCATCAAGTTTGACCTTTGCTTCAACCCGCTCAAAATCCATACATCCATCTTTTTTCCGTCGTTCAAACAGCGCTTTTGCAAGCACATTAAGCCCTTCGATACGCTCTTGGAGCTTTTCAAGCACACCCTCACGAAGCGGTATCGAACCGTGAGGAACCTCGCAGCTTTTCAGATCCTCCTCAATATCCTTAATCGACTTTCCATGAGAAGAGCCCTCTAAAATTGCCTGCGCCTGATCGTAAGACAAGCGCGCAGACGATTGGATAACCGAAGGAAAGACCTCGTAGGAAAGGACTCTACCTGCTGGGCTAATGAGCGCTTCTACACTTATAGTGGAACGCTTTTTCGCAGGTACAAGTGAGCAAAGATTATTGCTTAGAGGCTCAGGGAGCATCGGTATCACGCGATCAACAAGATATACCGACGTAGCACGCCGACGAGCGTCTAGATCAAGTGAGGTGCCAAATGAAACATAGCGAGATACATCAGCAATATGAACACCTAGGCGATAATTTTCCCCTTCTCGCTCCAGTGATACCGCATCGTCGAAGTCTCGCGCATCAACCGGATCGATAGTAAAAATAAATTCACCGCTAAGATCTCGATACCCCTGAGCTAAAGCCTCATTTGCCTCAAAGGATGCCGCATTTGCCTCCTGAAGCGCACCCTCTGAGAACGTAGTTTCGAATTGCTGTTCGGCAATAATGAGATCAATAGCAACATCAACTTCGTCCTCAGAACCGAGCACCCGCAGCACTCTACCAGTTGCCGCCGAGTTGCGGCTTGGAAATTCCTGAATCTGAACCTCTACGATATCGCCTTCATGAGCAAACAGAGCGTCACGCCGTAACGTGAAGATGTCGTAAGGGATAGCAGGATCCTCGGGCACCACAATGCCGAATGGTTCGGCAATCTCATAGCGTCCTATAAAGGTATCCTTACAGCGCATCAAAACCTTAGTGATGCGAGCTGTTGGTCTGCGAGAGGACAAGGAAGCCGATCTATGAGAATCAGAAGACGACAAGCGAGAAATTTCCACCAAATCACCGGGAAAGGCACCATTGATTTTAGATGCGGGAATAAAGTATTCCCCTTCGGCCGTTTTTACGAAACCAAAGCCTTGCGCATGTAATTCAAGGACACCTTGGGGGCGGGCCTTTGGTCGGCGACGCGCTTTTGAACTACGTCGTGCCATACGCGCAACCTTTCTCTGCTTAATAAGCAGGCATAATTGGTACTAAAGCGATGCAGCAACTAACTCTTCTAGTTATTGAGAGAACGGGCAACATCAATTGCGACGCTTTCCTGCGTAGTCGCATTATTTGCCTCGATATCAGGAGAGACTCCATTCCCATCAAGCTGACGCCCATTAGGTGTCAAATAATAAGCAGCGGTATAACGAAGAGCCCCACCAAACGACAAAGGCTGCATAATTTGCACGCTGCCCTTTCCTAAGGTGGTAGTTCCAACTACACTCGCTCTCCCTGTTTCCTGCAATGCCGCAGCAAGAACTTCAGCACAACCCGACGTTCTTCCATTAACTAAAACCACCAGAGGGGCCGAAGTGACACTTGAACCGTCAGCGCTGCGTGTCGTCGTTCCTTCAGCTGTTTCAATCTGGACTACTTCCCCACTCTGAATAAAGAGTGACGCAATATCTACTGCCTGGGTAAGATAGCCACCAGGGACATCTCGTAAATCAAGAACATAGGAATGAGCGCCTTCACTTGCGGCGACCGACAACGCATTTGAAACAAGGGAAGCTGAATCGGAAGTGATTTGAGAAAGCTTGATTATTCCAACAGAATCCTTGACCTCATGAGTTACATTGACCGCAGAATCGGAAGAGAAGGTAAGAGAGGTACTGTAGGTTGTTTCCTCTTCACCTGATTCAGTTGAAGGTCGGCTCCATATAATAAAAACCGATTCGCCCTCTCCACGCGAAAGAGCATTCAAAACATCAGGAGTGCTCCAAACATCTTTTGAGACTCCATCAATCGAAACCACATGATCTCCCGGCTGAACACCTGCCGCAGCTGCCGAAGATGATTCAAAGACATCTGCTACAAAGCATTCGCCATTGGATTCTCCAAATAGCACACCAATCCCCGCTTCCGGGTTTTTGGTTGTGGCAAGATAGGCCTGATAGCTCTGTTCATCGTAATAGCGTAAGTAGGGATCGTTTATTGAACTCAAAAAAGCAGGAAGTACATTGGCGGTTGCCTTTGAAAGATCATACTCATCCACGCCGCTTTGAGTTAATACCCCATCCACTTCAGCAATGCGCGCAGAAAGAGAATTATACGTATCTCCCGACACCGTCATACCAGGATTAACTTCGCTATCGACATCAAACGAAGAAAGACCCATTGCAGAAAGTAATTCGGTATTTCCACGGACTAAAAAGCCTGCACAAAAGACAAGACATACGAAAATGCAAGCACCGAGAAATTTCACGATGCTTGCATTGTGCTTGTTCTTAGAAGCCGCTTTTGCCGTTTGCTTAAACGTATCCAACGATTCCTACGATTCTTATCACGTATAACTTTTCCTAGACCTTCAGGTAACGACGCATTGCAAACGTAGAACCAAGAAGACCAATTATCAAACCTGCCACAATAAGGGCAACGTAGATCAGCGCAAACAAGGAGAAGTCCACCGATACCGGCAACCATGGAAGTGCGACCGATATTTGCGGCAAAACCGCGTTACGCACTATTTCTAAAACGAGGATGGCAAGTAATGAACCAATGATTGCATGAAGTGCACCTTCTGCCAAGAAGGGGCCACGGATAAAGCCATTGGAAGCACCCACCAAACGCATAATTGCAATTTCCTTACGACGTGCAAGGATTGCCAAACGAATAGTGTTATTGATAAAGATAAAGGCAATAACAATAAGAAGTGCGATTAAAACAATACCCGCAACGCGAATTGCATTGGTCAGGGAGAACAGCTTATCAACGGTCTTTTGACCATAGTTAAGCGAATCAGCAGGATCATCTGGATTATCGCATACGGTGACAAAGTCCTCATTTGCCACAATCTGATTAGCAATATCAGTTACACTCTGTGCTTCAGCAAGTTCTACATCAATAGAAGCAGGAAGAGGATTTTGTCCATCAAGCTGATCGACGATTTCAGGATTAGAAGTTGAATGACGGAAGTTTTCTAGCGCCTGATCCTTATCAGTAAAGGAAACGCTTTCTACCCCTTCATAGCCCTGAATTTCATCCATGACCTTTTGAATATTTTCTTGTGAGGCATCATCAGCAACAAAAGCAGTGATAGAAACCTGATTTTCTACTGATGCAACAACATTATTGACGATCGCGCCACCTATACAAAAGATGCCAATGATAAGCAACGAAAGAAAGATCGTAATAATAGAACCTAATGTTGTTGATAAATTACGCGTGAAACCCGTAAGAGATTCACGGAAGAAATAAAACAGACTAGACATCGAAACCGTACACCCCCCTGTCCTGGTCGCGTGTTAAAACGCCACGATCAAGGGCAATAACACGACGACGCATGTTGTCAACCATTTCACGGTCATGAGTTGCAACAAGAACAGTCGTACCAGTACGGTTAATACGTTCAAGCAAATCCATAATGCCGCGAGAATTTTGAGGGTCAAGGTTACCTGTTGGTTCGTCACATACCAGCAAAGGCGGACGATTTACAATTGCGCGCGCGATAGAAACACGCTGCTGCTCGCCACCTGATAACTGATCAGGACGCTTTTCCAACTTGTCTTGCAAACCTACCAGACGTAAAACTTCAGGAACCTGCGTTCGAATAACATGACGAGACTTTCCAATTACCTCCAATGCAAAGGCAACATTTTCAAAAACCGTCTTGTTAGGCAAAAGCTTAAAGTCCTGAAATACGCAACCAATATTACGGCGCAGATAAGGAACACGCCAATTACGCATAGCGGTTAAATCCTCATCAGCAATATAGATCTTGCCCTGAGTAGGTTTGATCTGGCGAATCAAAAGATTGATAAACGTTGATTTACCAGAACCAGAATGACCAACCAAGAAAACAAACTCACCGGGAAAGATGTGTAATGAGACATCATTGAGAGCTGGTTTATTTGGCTGCGCTTCATATACTTTGGTTACGTGTTCAAACGTAATGACGGGATTACCCGTATATTGGGGAGTAGTGTCTTCTACGTTTACCACGGGCAACGACTCAGATAACTGAGAAGCTACCTGGTTCACGCGAGGCTGCTGGGCATGTTTGCCCATAGGTTCCCCGTTAAACTCATTCGTCACAGTATGCTCCGTTCATGTGTTACCAATTCTGTGAGACTAGAGAAAGTATATCAGTCCTGTACGCGACTACGTACCTTCTCCACAGCTTGTACAATCGCTTCAGCATCAAGTTCAAAGTAATGAAGAAGTTCTTCAAACTCTCCCGACTTACCAAAACGATCACGCATTCCTACAAACTGAAGAGGATACGGATGATTTTCAGCAACTACTTCGCTTACTGCAGAGCAAAGACCGCCATACACGGAATGCTCTTCGGCTACAACACCGCAGCCAGTTTTCTCAAGAGAAGCAAGAATGGTTTGTGCATCGAGGGGTTTTACACAAAAGGCATCAATCACTTCAGCAGAAATACCTTTTTGTGCAAGCATATCAGCCGCTTTAAGTGCTTGATCGATTTCCACACCGCAAGCAATAAGTGTGACATCGGTTCCTTCGCGCAATACGTAGGCTTTGCCCATTTCCAATTCCACCTCAGGGGCATATACCGCTGGCACACTTGCGCGACCCATTCGAATATACACAGGACCAGGGGTTTTTGCAGCAAGACGAATTGCGGCGCAGCAGGCAGAATAATCGGCTGGAACAAGCACCCTCATATTGGGCAATCCGCGCATAAGTGAGATATCCTCAAGCATCTGGTGAGAACCACCATCCGGGCCCACTGAAATACCTGCGTGGGTAGGAGCGATTTTCACATTGAGATTGGAATAGCACACGGTGTTGCGAATTTGATCATAAGCACGACCGGTTCCAAACACCGCAAACGATCCTGTAAAAGCAACATTGCCCGCAAGAGAAAGACCAGCTGCTACGCCAACCATATTCTGTTCGGCAATGCCTACATTAAAGAGGCGATTTTCATTTTCAGGACGCGCCTGTGCAAACTTTTTTGTGGTGGTTGACCCCGTAAGGTCTGCATCAACCGCAACAATTTTCATGCCCTCTTCCGCAAGAGCAGCAAGCGTTACACCGTATGCGGCGCGGGTAGCCTTCTTTTCTTTGGCCTGTTCAGGACTAGCAAGCTTTACCACGTTATTTCACTCCGTTCATACTAGCGCGCTGTGCTGCTAATTCAGCAAGAGCAATCTTGGTTTCTTCATCATTGGGGGCTTTACCATGCCAGCCTGCTTGATCTTCCATAAAGGAAACGCCCTTACCTTTAACCGTATGAGCAATAACAAGCTTTGGTTTTGAGGTATCAGAAGCCTTACAAGAGGAAAGCAACTCAATAAGGGCATCCATATCATGCCCGTTTACTTCATGAGTTTCCCAACCAAATGCTGCAAATTTATCTTTTAATGAACCCGAGGCGCAGACCTTCTCAACGTGACCATCGATCTGAAGACCGTTAATGTCAACAATCGCAATCAAGTTGCCAAGGTTTTTGAATGCAGCAAAAGTTGCCGCCTCCCAAACCTGGCCCTCCTGACATTCTCCATCGCCCATGAGAACAAAAACACGATTGGACTTTTCATCGAGATGCATACCCGCTGCAAGACCAGCTGCAATAGAAAGTCCCTGACCTAAAGAACCCGTTGAAACCTCAACGCAAGGCAGAAGGTTTGAATCAGGATGACCCTGCAAACGCGTACCTAATTTGCGCAGTGTTTTTAGTTCTTCGACAGGAAAATAACCAGCCTCTGCAAGTGTTGCGTACAAAGCGGGTGCCGCATGACCTTTACCAAGGATAAAATAATCCCTTCCATCCCATTTCGGATTCGATGGATCGTGGTTTAGAACACCACCAAAATACAACGCCGAGAGAATGTCGGTGCAAGAAAGAGATCCACCAGGATGACCACTTCCCGCCTCATGGACCATCTCGATAATGTCAGTGCGAATTGCACAAGCCTTTTCCTTAGCAGTAAGGGAATTCATGGCTTCCTTTCGATCGAGGGCTGCTGATTACGTCGTTTATGAAACCTTTTCAATTACTACAATGATGCCTTCCAACGATGATATCCGATAACAAATTCATCAATATCACCATCAAGGGCAGCATCAACATTGCCACTTTCGATATTACTACGGGTGTCCTTAATCAGTCGATACGGATACAGAACGTAGTTACGAATTTGACTCCCAAAAGAATTATCCATCTTTTCGCCTTTCAATTCGGATAATTCTTCCTCGCGTTTTTGTTGCTCTAATTCATAAAGCTTACCGCGCAAAACACGAAATGCCGCTTCTTTATTCTGAAGCTGTGATTTTTCATTTTGGCAAGTAACAACAATTCCGGTTGGAATATGGGTAAGACGAACTGCTGAATCGGTGGTATTTACACTCTGTCCACCAGGACCACTAGAGCGATACACGTCTACTCGAACATCGTTTGGATCGATCTCAACTGAAATATCATCATCAGGTAGCACAGGAACAACCTCTACCGCCGCAAAAGTAGTATGACGGCGCTTTTTTTCGTCAGTCGGAGAAATACGCACTAGACGATGCACCCCTGTTTCGCTGCGCAACATGCCATACGCATTGTGGCCTTCTACCTGAAAACTTGCACGGTTAAGTCCAATACCTTCACCGGGGGTTAAATCAAGAACTTTAACCTTCCACCCCTTTAAATCAGCATAGCGCGTGTACATGCGATACAGCATTTCTGTCCAGTCCTGCGCCTCAAGGCCACCGCTTCCTGGATGGATGGAGACGATTGCATCGGCAGAATCGTACGGTCCACTAAACCACGATTCCACCTCAAAATCATCAAGCGTTTTTTCAAGCTGTGCTAAATCCCCTTCCAGCTCTTGGGCAAATTCGGGATCTTCCTCAGCTAGCTCTTGTGCTGTTTGGATGTCCCCAAAAAGCGCACATGCGGCATCGTAGCGCTCAATGACATCACGTAACGTCGATGCCTGTTTTGATACTTGTTGTGCATGTTCGGTATCGTTCCAGAAATTTGGCAAGGCAATTTCTTTATCAAGCTCAGCTAATTGCTGGGTACGCTCATCGATATGAAGATAAGCACGTGCATCGTTGATTCGCTGCTGCGCCTCATCGAGTGTCATCATGAAAGTACAAATCCCTTCGTTGTTATAAACTCACCCAAACACCTTGCGCTTTAAGTCCGCCGCCAGGTTGCCGCCAAATACCCCGAGCCACTATCAAGTTACTATCGAATAACCTGAACCACTATCAAATCACAGAAGACATCCACTTTTTCGATTAAACAGCCTCATCGACTGATTGTCAGGATAAAACCAACATTTTTTTGATGCTCTGCGAGTCAACATCCTTTTCTCGAAAGCTTTTGACTAGCAGCTACCTCTCAGCACTCGAACACGCTCAACGATTAGCACCGTGACACTTTTTAAACTTCTTACCAGATCCACAAGGGCAAGGATCATTGCGCCCAACATTGGCATAAGGATCATCCTTGTCCTTTTGGATAGTATGAGGTTTAGGCTGTTCAGGGGCAGGTTTAGGTGTTTGAGGAACACCTTGCGCCTGTGCTTGAGCGGCACGAATCCGCTGAGAAGAAGTGCTTGATTCGTTTAGTACTTCTTCAGGATTCGAATAGGTAACCTTACCATCAAGAGGGTTCTTTTCTTCTTCAACAGGTGCTGCTTGAACCACAAGAGGAGCACGCAACAAGAAGCGAAGGAAACCTTCATAAATAGAATCAGTTAAAGCGGCAAAAGCGCGATGCGCCTCTTCACGATACTCAGTCAAAGGATCTCTCTGGCCATAAGCACGCAAGCCAATAGAAGCCTTCAGGTAGTCCATTTCCTGTAAGTGCGCCATCCAGCTTGTATCGAGGAATCGCAACATAACCTGGGAAGCAATATCAGAGAACAATGGCCCGATTTCTTCAGCGCGCTGATTGTAACGCTCGGTTATCCGCCCTACGAGTCCATCAATAAGCTCATTAACATCATCGTCATGGTCAATAGATGAAACCGTGATATCAGCATCATCGGTCATCTGTAGAAGCCATTTATCAAGCGACTCAATATCCCAGTCATCGCTTGCCTGCTTAGGTGCGCAGTACTGAAGAACCGCATTTTCCACCACATCTTCGATGATTTCTGGCATGCGCTCAGTTAAATCTTTTCCGTCCAAAATCGCATTGCGTTCTTCATAGATTGCTTTGCGCTGCAAGTTCATTACATCGTCATACTCGAGAACATGCTTACGGGTAGAGAAATTAACCGATTCAACTTGACGCTGAGCAGTTTCTATCGCTTTGGAAACCATCGAAGCTTGGATAGGCATGTCCTCAGGCATGTCAGTCTTTTCCATCATGCGACTGATGGAATCCATACGCGAACCACCAAACAGACGCATCAGGTCATCTTCGAGCGACAAGTAGAATTGCGTCGTTCCTGGATCTCCTTGACGACCAGCACGACCACGCAGCTGATTATCAATACGGCGGGACTCATGGCGTTCGGTACCAATTACACACAAACCACCTGCATTGCGCACCTCTACGCTTTCGCGTTTTGTAATCGCCTGGGCTTTATCCTTAGCTTCCTGAATTTGCTCAGGTGTTGCCTGATCGACCTCATCACCTAGCTGTTCGGCTAAAAACGTTTGCGCCATAATATCGGCATTTCCACCAAGCAAGATGTCAGTACCACGACCAGCCATATTGGTTGCAATCGTAACAGCGCCCGTTCTGCCTGCTTGCGCAATAATAGCCGCTTCGCGTTCGTGATTCTTAGCGTTTAGAACTTCATGTTTGATACCACGCTTGGAAAGAAGGCGACTGAGACGCTCAGAGCTTTCAATGGAAACCGTACCAACCAAGCAAGGCTGACCCGCTTGGTGACGCTCGGTAATATCATCAGCAACAGCGTTGAACTTAGCATCGACCGTACGGAAGATTAAGTCATTTAAGTCTTCACGGATAACAGGCTTATTGGGAGGAATAGCCATAACAGGAAGTTTATAGATCTGTCGGAATTCCGCATCTTCCGTCATAGCGGTACCAGTCATACCTGAAAGCTTTTCATACAGACGGAAATAGTTTTGAAGAGTAATAGTAGCAAGCGTTTGGTTTTCTTGACGAACCAATACGTGCTCTTTTGCTTCGAGCGCCTGATGAAGGCCTTCAGAATAACGACGGCCCTCCATGATACGACCGGTAAATTCATCGACGATTTTGACTTCGCCATCAGTAACCACGTAGTCCACATCACGATGGAAGAGGAACTGCGCACGTAGAGCTTGCTGTAGGTGATTGGGAAGCTGACCTGTTGGATCACTGAAAATATCATCTATCCCCAGTTGGAATTCTACTTTTTCCAAACCTACTTCAGTTGTATAGATGGTCTTTTTAGCTTCATCCATCTCAAAGTCAACATCACGCTTTAAGGAAGGCATGATAGCAGCAAACTTTTTATAGGTGTCCGCCGCCTGAGAACCCGCACCAGAAATAATAAGAGGGGTTCGCGCCTCGTCAATAAGAATAGAGTCAACTTCGTCAACGATTGCAAAGGAATGTCCTCGCTGAACACGTCTGCTTGCTCGGGTGACCATATTGTCACGCAGATAGTCAAAGCCAAATTCAGAGTTAGTTCCGTAAGTTACATCAGCCTGATAGGCAGGAATCTTTTTCTGGGGATCCATACCGTTTTGGATAAGGCCAACGCTCATACCTAAGAAGCGATACACCTGCCCCATCCACTCGGAGTCACGTGCTGCCAAATAGTCATTAACGGTAACAATATGAACATTGTTGCCAGGTAACGCGTTAAGGTATCCCGCCAAGGTAGATACCAACGTTTTACCTTCACCAGTTTTCATTTCGGCGATCTTGCCGTCATGCAAAGCCATGCCACCGATAAGCTGAACGTCAAAATGGCGCAACCCTAAAGTACGAACACTTGCTTCACGAACAGCAGCAAATGCTTCAGGTAAAAGATCGTCTAGATCTTCCCCCGTATCCAATCGTTCGCGAAACTCAACGGTAAGATGAGCTAATTCCTCATCGCTATATGCCTGCATGCGAGGCTCAAGGCTATTAATGGCGTCAACAACCTTTTGATATTTTTTAAGGGGCCTATCTTCGCCCACGCTTAAAAGCTTAGAAAAAATACCCATGATCTCACTTTCTCGTTTAACTGTTTCACTCTATCACAGGCTCGATAGAGAAAGAAATTCCGAACCAAGAGACACAAGGCTTTTTCACGTTAAATTCTTTTTAATCTTTTTTAGGAAACTTCCTTGATTATTTCAGCGTACAGAGCATCCAGACGGCGAGGGGCATCGATGCCATACTCTTCGACCAAAGCCCCACGACATTCTAAAAAGGTATTGATAGCGCCCGTGTAATAACCCAGCTCTTTTTGAATAAGCATATAGGTATGGCACACATCTTCTCGGGTAATGTCTTGCGCAAAAGCAAACTCGGCAAAATGAAGTGCTACATAGCAGTTTCCCTTCGCATAGATTATGCGTGATCCTTCGACCAGCACATCAAGCACTTTATTTTGAAACTTATTTCGATACGATTCGAGCTGAGCATTATCAACACCAGGCAGAAGAGGACCTTGATAGACCCGCTCAAGATGAGTCAAGATGCGCACACAGTCTTCCACTTCATGAGTAAGAGAAAACTCGTTACATAAAAGATTAACCATATGCACATCGCTTAGTATATGAAGCTCACGCAGCGAAATAGAATCTCGTGTTCTTCCTAATAGGCGGCGTTCCTCTTCGTTTGCGCTTAATGTTCTTTTGATATAAGACCACAAGTTGTAAAAGTTCGAAGTTACCGTAGAGGTGTAATTATCAGGCCAAACAGCCTTCTCTATCCAGGTCCGAGGTAAATCCTTTTGAGAATTTATTACCAGCAGAGCAATCATTATCTTGGCAAGTTTTCGTATTTCTCCCTTTTCAGGAATTAACTGCTTGCCACGTTTCATTTCAAATCTGCCAAAAAGATTGATCTCCAAGCGATCAGAATTGCCATTCGAAGTTTCAAGGTAAGCCCTCAAACTGCTGGGCAGCGTTGCAGGTTCTCCCTGGTAGCTTTCCGATGCCTCTCGTGTCTCTGATCCCTCAGACTTCTTTAGCCTTTCTAACTTCTCTGATTTTTCGAGCTTTTCTCGTATCTCTAACTCTTCTGGTGCTTCCAGCTTTTCTGAGGCCGTCAGCTCTTCTGGCGTCATTGGCCTTTCTCGTGCCGCCGGTTTTTCTGACACCGCCGGTTTTTCTGACATCTCGTAAGGCAAAGCAGATGCTTTAAACCACGTTTCGTTAAAACGATCCTGGGGTCCCTCATTAAGACGGGCCATAGGTTCTTCCCTGCGCGCTGACAACTCCCCTTTCAGTTCTCCTCTTTTGCTGGCTATCTCATTTAAAACAATATCTGTTTGCAGAAACTTTATTTGCTCATCTTTTATTTGCTTGATTTTGTCCTGATAGGAACGCATGTGATCTCGATAGGAATGCGTGCAATCATATTGATTTTGATCTATGAGAAATTCCCCGTACCTGTTTGGCGCAAAAGATACTGATTGTCTTTTACCGCATGAATATTCCGGCTTACCATGCTGGTGTTTTTGAAGATAACATTCCTGGGGATGATCTTGTTCTAAGTTGTACGTTTCCGATTGCTCTTCTTTATACTGCTCAAGCGCCTTTGCGGTTACATGATACTTTTTATAAAACCTTGCACGCTCTTCTTCGGTCAGACAAAACTTCAAAACAAGCTGAATTAAGGCATAGTCTTCAGTCTTAAGAAGCTCAACAAGAAGCGCTTCAACGAATTCTAGTTCCGAAAAATATACGCTCAATTCAATCAGCTTTCCCATATGAGTCCAAAGAAGCGAAAACCTCTCCTCGGCAGATAGCTCGAAAGCGACAAATCCCCTATTCCGAAAACCAGCATGAGGATAATGCAGAGCAAATGCTTGTTTGTTGAGCGTAGCGAATTCTTTTATAAACGAGGCAAGTACCGCTTGGGGTCCTTTTCCAAGAATTAAAGCAAGTAGTAAAACTGAATCTTCCAGAGAGCGAATTTCCATGTGCTGGAGATATATGAAAAACCGCTTATGTCCTTCTTTTTTATCGCAGAGCACCGCAGGACGAACCCACCCTAACAAAGACGAAGTTTCATTAGGAAAAACATGGGCTATTTCCCGAGAATTCAAAAGCAGATCTTGAGCAGTAATAAAGCTGAATGTGAGATTCACACTTTTTTGATCTATCTCGTAATCCCTCTCGTGATTCGCCTCATGATCCTTCTTTTGATTCGCCTTATGATTCTTCTCGTGATCCCCTTCATGATCCGCCTCGAGCCTAGCATTGCTCGCTGCACCATGTTCGAATCCCGCATCACTTGTTTCAGTTTCTCCTACTCTGCTACTATCTTGCCCGAGATTTGATTTAGAAACGCATTTATCGCAGTTTTTTCTTTCTTTGCTACCTTCCTGCTTACTTTGCAACCTGGACTCGAACTTGTTATCCTCAGCTCCGATAAGCTCATATGGCTTCGGTTGGTTACAGCTCTCATCGCCACAAGACACGTCACACGAACTCATACGAGAAACCTTATATGTTTCTGTATTTTGAGGAAGAAATTGAGAAAGAAACAATGAGCAATGTCTTGTAGTGATGATTACCTCGCAGCCTAATGACTTCAAACTCGAAATCAGCTGCATGAAATTGCGGAAGTGATTAAAAGATAAATTCGGAACATTATCAAAGACAAGCAATTCGCATGCTGGACCTTCTTTGAAAACTGAAGAAAAAGCGTCCGTAACAGAAGAAGAATCAAGATCACGAAGGAAGCGAAGATCATCGGCTCTTACCCAAAGGGTACTCTGATCGGTAAAAACAATTTTCGCATACTGAAGAGCTAAAACTGTTTTTCCAAACAAAGAAGGACCACAGATGACACGCACCGCATCACGCATGGCCATAAGCTTTAAAAGAAGACGTTTCCGCTCAAGTAAGTCTTTCTGCGGACAAGCAGAAACCAGAGAGCCTACCTGGGGATTACGGGTAATATACGTATTCATTTTTTATCCTTCCCGCAAAAGCAGCAAAGACAAACGGGAGATTCTGAGAGCGAATCTCATATTATCGTTAAATAAATGCTGACCTGGAATTACTCGAGAAATTTGTCATGAACGACTATTTTTTCGTAATAAATAACATCGAAAAACAGGCAAGAGGAACTCTCTTGGGAGAGATTGTTAAGACTATCGGTTCTACTAACGTACAAAAAGATGCAAAACTTGTTTTTTATTGCTCTTATATGTTGTTCTTTTTTATCACCTTTTTGTTTCTTAGCATCCTTTCATAAAACTATTTTTTTTGATACTGCATTACTGAAAAGTTAAGAAGGAATAACGCACCTTTCGTAAATTATTGCGAGAACATCCCAAGAAAACAAAATCCCTTCTGGTCTATACAGCTTCTCTGAGCAAGATTCGTGTAAGATAACCATGTAAATTTTGTTAGATACCGATCAGGCTTGATTACACAGACTCATCTTGTTAATTGCAGTCATTAAAAATCAGTCTATCGAGTTAATCATGTACGACCGCAATTGAAGGAGCTTCACTTGACTACTTCAGCTACCAGCGCCAGTTCAAACAAGGCAACTGAAACCGTTTTGGTTTTGGATTTTGGCGCTCAGTACGGGCAACTTATTGCCCGCCGTGTTCGTGACCTTAAGGTGTATTCAGAAATTGTTCCCTGCGATACTCCTGCTGATGAAATTGCAGCGAAAAAGCCTGCTGCCTTGATATTAAGCGGCGGTCCAGCCAGTGTTTATGCTGAAGATGCTCCATCCGTTGATCCAGCTGTTTTTGAGCTCGGAATTCCCGTACTGGGCTTCTGTTATGGGCAGCAAATTATGGCAACCACCCTCGGCGGCACTGTTGCACATACCGAAAAAGGCGAATATGGCCCTGCTCCATTAACTCGCTGTGACGGGATAAATGGCAAAGCAGCCTCGAAGTTGTTTGGTGATACCCCGGCAGAACAAACAGTATGGATGAGCCATCGCGATGCGGTAAGCGAAGTACCTGAGGGCTTTATAGTAACTTCCACTACCGATGTTTGCCCTGTTGCTTCCATGGAATGCGCTGAGCGCAAACTCTATGCCACCCAATTCCACCCCGAAGTAAAGCACACCGAATGCGGCAATCAGATGCTTGCTAACTTCTTGTTCAGCATTTGCGGCTTGCAACCTAGTTGGACAATGGACTCTATCATTGAAGATTCCATCGCAGCTATTCGCGAACAAGTTGGTGATAATCGCGTCATCTTAGGTCTTTCTGGCGGTGTTGATTCATCAGTTGTTGCGGCACTGTGCTCTAAGGCAATAGGCAAGCAGCTGGTTTGCGTTTTTGTAAACCATGGCCTGCTTCGCAAGAATGAGCCAGAAGAAGTTGAAGAGGTATTCACGAAGCAGTTTGATATGGACTTTATTCACGTTCACGCTGAAGAGCGCTACGCGAAGTTGTTGGACGGCGTTACCGATCCGGAGCAAAAGCGCAAGATTATTGGCACCCAATTCTGGGAAGAATTCTTCAGCGTTGCACAAGAATTAGATGGCGTGAAGTTCTTGGCTCAGGGCACCATTTATCCTGACATTATTGAAAGTGGTGCGCGTAAAACCGGCGGTAAGGCTTCCACTATCAAGAGTCATCACAATCTGATCCCTTTCCCGGAAGGCGTTCATTTTGATTTGATTGAGCCATTGGATCACTTCTTCAAGGACGAGGTTCGCGCATTAGGTACCGCTCTTGGTTTGCCTGATCATATCGTTCATCGTCAGCCCTTCCCTGGCCCTGGCTTAGCAATTCGTATTATTGGTGCAGTTTCGCCCGAGAAGTTAGAAATTTTGAAAAATGCTGATGCTATTGTTCGCGAGGAGCTGGATGCCTACAATCAGCGCCTCTATGAAGAAACGGGCGAACGCAATTCCGAGCATTCCTGCTGGCAGTATTTTGCGGTACTGCCCGATATTAAGAGCGTTGGCGTTATGGGCGATGAACGTACCTACCAGCGTCCAATTATTTTGCGCGCCGTGGAGTCAAGCGACGCCATGACTGCTGACTGGGCAAAGCTTCCCTACGATGTGCTTGCTAAAATTTCAAGCCGCATTGTGGCTGAAGTACCAGGCGCTAATCGCGTGTGTTACGACATCACAAGCAAGCCACCTGCAACGATTGAGTGGGAATAAGCCCAGGTCAGAATGGGAAAATCACTTGCAACGATTCCCTACGGCGCACAGCGTATCACAGCGTTGCAGGGCGTTGCAAGCCACCGAAAACAAAGCAGAATAACAAGCCATTAAACGCCTCGGAATCCAAGCGATTTCGGGGCGTTTTCATACCCTCTCACCTGCGTTTTTGATTCGGAATTATTCCAAAAAGGTGACACGCCCTGAACGATTCTTCGGGATTTGCCCGAACCTGCAACCAGATGCACCAACCTGCAAATGCGCCAAGCCACCCGACACGACTCCAATTAGGAGAAAACGCGAAAAACGGGTTGATTCGAATCAAAACCGAATCACGACCTTTATCAGGACCCTTTTTTCACAAAATCCCTGGTCAGAATAGTGGAATGACAAATTGCAATTTATGGTGTTACCGACCTTGATTTTTGGGTTTCCAAGCATGAAAAACGGCCCTGAGGCCGTTTATTTTGATTCGCAATTATTCCCGAAGTGGCTTGGATTTCAGCGCAGCGAGAGCTTCCACTCGGACAGCTCTTCAGAGCCGATCTCGCCTGCCTTTTCCGAATCAATCATACGTTTCCAGGCTTTGAGTGCTTGAACGAGCTTCTGAGACTCTCCTGTCCTCTCATTTACCCTTAAGACTATATTCCCGTCAATCTCATCAGGAACGAGCCCGAAATCCTCCTCAAGCCTGAACAGAAGCTCGAGAGCCTGCCTACTCGACTCCAGGGGCACTTCGCGGAGGGATTCTGCGGAGATGTCCAAGGCAGACGCTATCGAGGCGACCTGCTCGGCTCCCGGCACCCTGTTGCAGAGCTCGTAGTTCCTTATGGCGGAGTCGGTCAGACCGCAGGCCTCAGCCAGCTGGGCCTGCGTCATCCCCCTGGCCTTCCGGTATTTCCTTATGAGCTCCCCGGTCTTCATACGGATCTCCTGTCCTGTTTCAGATGGTCTCGTATAACACAGCATAGACAATATAGCACGATATCGAACGGTGTGGATTGACCGTACGTTTCCGAACTATTAATATAGACCTCAAATACCGTTCGGTTTTGAACTGTTAGGAGACAGTATGGATAGGCAGGAGATGCGCCTGCTAGGCGCTTCCGAGGCATCGATGAGGCTCGGGGTGTGCAGGAGTAAGGCGTACAAGATCATCAAGGAGCTCAATCGGGAGATGGAGCAGCGAGGCTGCAAGACCATATCGGGAAAGGTCAGCAGCCGAATCGTCGAGGAGAAGTACTTCGGGACCACGGGCGGAAGGAGAGACGATGACCGTTAAACAGTCGAAGAACGGGACTTGGTTCACTCAATTCAGATGCAAGGACAAGTTCGGCAACGAGGTCCATAAGTGCAAGAGGGGCTTTCCCACCCCGGAAGAGGCCCAAGCGTGGGAGGACGACTTCATCGCCTCGGCCGGGTGCACCATGGCCATGACGTTCGGCGAGTTCTTCGAGGTCTATGCGGCAGATGTGAGACCCAGGGTGAGAGAGCACACCTGGCGTCAGAAGGAGTACACGATCAAGAAGAGGGTTCTGCCTTACTTCGAGAAGAAGAGGATGGCGGAGATCTCGAGTCTCGATATCGTCCGCTGGCAAAACGAGCTCATGAGGCCAGACGCCAACGGCGGCAGAGGCTACAAACCTACTTACCTGCGCACCGTCAACAACCAGCTCACCGCGATCCTCAACCACGCCGCGCACTTCTACGGGCTCAGCCCGAATCCCGCCGTGCGCACCATGAAGATGGGATCCAGAAACACCAAGGAGATGAGCTTCTGGACGAAGGAGGAGTACCTCAAGTTCGCCGACGTGATGATGGAGAACCCGAGGCTCTTCGTGGCGTTCGAGGTCCTCTACTGGACGGGGATCCGAGAGGGAGAGCTTCTGGCCCTCACGCCCAGTTCCTTCGACTGGGAGAGAAACACCATGAGAATCGACAAGTCCTACCAGCGGCTGGGCGGGCGTGACGTCATAACCGACCCCAAGACGCCCAAATCCATCCGCACCGTGAAGCTCCCGGGCTTCCTAGCCGATGAACTGAAAGACTACCTCTCCAAGCACAAGGAGATCAAGCTGGGAGACCGGATGTTCCCCTTGTCGAAAAGCCAGCTAACTCGCGCCATACAGAAAGGAAGCATGAAGGCAGGCGTGAAGCGC
>ERZ827440.844-NODE-844-length-38498-cov-9.821554_pt1 | contig 38498 bp, 28 predicted proteins | sample MGYA00519774_ERZ827440 | MGnify/ENA primary metagenome ERZ827440 (study PRJEB31778, sample SAMEA3449302) | human gut metagenome | biome: human gut; feature: human-associated habitat; material: faeces | place: United Kingdom | collected 2010/2012 ... | reverse complement strand
ACGTATGGTTTTGCTCGCTCGAAGAGTTCGGAGATAACCTCGATGCCTGGTGGTTAGCAGTGGACTTCCCGACAATGGAACGGATTACGGGATTGTCTGCGGCGAATTATCCGGCGGATGACGGGAGACAAGCGTTCCTCGATGCCTGCAACACCTGGTGGAAAACTCTTGATTACGAACGAAAGCGGACGATCTGGATGGAGAACGACGAGAGTCGGGCGGAGCGGTAAAATGAAAACGAGAGCCAAATGTAATTAAATCAATGACATGAAATAATTAATTGGAATACAATTAAGACGATAAGAACGGTCGTATGAATGAATTGTCAAGCGAAATACAATTTTTACCATCTCATAAACGATGCAACAGCGGAATCTTAAAAATAAATCTATATTTTACTTTATTTATTCTCTTCTTTTATAAGAAGTCCCGCATTCACGAGACTTCTCGCAGATCAGTTTGATATAGGAAATTTTGGAAGATCCGATAACAATTTTTCAATTTTGTAATATAACAAAAGACAGTATTGCGAATATTATTTCGCAGTACTGTCTTCTCCGATAGGCTATTAAAAATTTATTCAGAACTCTTATTGCGATATTCAACTCTCCTTATAGAATCAAGCAACATCCACATATCAAGTGGAGGATTGGGAAAGAGTTTATTGTCTAAAAGAACTTTGTTCAAAGTATCTTTTCTGAACAGCAGTCGTTTATCCAATACACCTTCTTCGGTATAATATTCCGCGATGCCCTCACGTTGTCCCAAGGTATCATATCGTATAATATCTCGAACCTTTCCATTAGGATGATACATGATTGATTTATCGATTGATGCATGTGCATATCCTGAAATATTTCCTTTATAATCATAGCCAATACTGGGCCCCAGAGACTCTATACTATCACTATTGTATTTTGTCCAAATATCCTCACTGTGTAGAGTTCCATCTGAATAGAACCAAATATTATAAGATAGGTTCTTAGCGGACACTTCTATTTGCTCTATTTGCTTTTTATTAGGGAAATATTGAACTTTAATATCAATCGGTAAATCCGTAACATATATTTCACGGCAACATCCGGCTAATAGTGCTTCACAGATAAGAGTTGCCAATAATATTTTATTCATAGCTCTTTTATTTAATGACCGGTAACATCTTCTTTATATAAATCTATATATTTCAAATTCTTTGTCATTTCAGTCATTTCCTGTGTGAATTTTTTATAGGAAATTATTTTCCCTTGACCTAACAGTTGGTGATCCTTTTGACTTACTATATTGTTTACATCAATTGTATATTGTTTCGGATTACTACTATATTTCCCTGTTTCTATATTTTTATCTATTTCATTCAATTTATTCGCGCGTTGATCTACATGTACGAGCATTTCATGCCCTGCTGCCATTGTTGCTGTTTCTTCCTGCGTTATATCATTATTGAGATATACGCCAATATTTACTCCGTCCACGACATTATCAGACAAACCGAAAGATTGATCAGCTAAGTTTTTTCCATCTTTTGTCCCCATTGTAGTATAGCCTTCTGTCCCTTTGCTTAAATCGACAGACATAAAACTCAGATTATCTTTACTGCGATCTCCGGTTTGTTGTGCCGTAAATGTTGTACCTCCTACTGATAACGACTCGCCTTTTGTCATAAAACGTCCCAATACTCGTCGTCCTTCTTTAGTCTGCATCATATTTTGCACAGCTTGTTTATGAGCAGGTTTCGTTAAATTAGTTGTATATACTTTTTGTCCGTCGGCATCAAAGAACGTTATCGGATTACCCATACAGTAAACGTTCTGTCCAATACAATAATAACTTTCCGCCATTGGGTCTTGCTGTAGGAAAATTCCCGTATCGGCATCATAGAACCGTGCTTCAAAGTCGGCATAATCGATCTCTTGGAATCGCAGATGTTGTTTTTCCTTACCGGAGAATGTATACCGATTATCTGATGTCGGCATATCGGGCTGTGCCCACTCCTTGCCGAAGGGATAGTAATCATTGCGATCGAGGTCTTCGCGGCCTGTCGGCATTACCTTCGCCACGACACGTGTACTGCCCAGATGATCCGTCAGGAAATAGTGTACCTCCGAGTTCGCGCCGTTGTTCGTACCGACGATCCGACCGCCGCCGAACGAGGCGCTTTCGAATGTCCCGTCATTATATACCAAAGAACCTGCGTAACGTGTGGGTTCGTTGTCGTCGTATCCGCACACTTCGATCTTCGTACCGTCAGAAAGATAGGTGTAGTACAATCCCATATCCCCTTCGGTATAAATCACCGTAGGCAAGTTAAGTAAATTATAGTAAATATAAAAGCCCATCAAGGCGTTTCGCCGGATATTGTTATTGGAAATCGGCGTCGTGAAAATTCACGACGCCGATTTCTCAATCAAACATTAGCCTTCCCATAACTTTAAATTTTTGACCATTCCATATCAATGAATTCTTTTTGATCGTTATGGTATCATCAATCTCCCACAAATGATAAAGGCCAAATAAGTCATCTTGTAAAAAATCTACATAAAAGACATTGTTCTCATTATTTTTTACTTGATAAACTGATGTACGCAAATATGTATAGGCTCTTTCAGTTCTTAATTTGCCATCTTCGAATGCTACGAGCGCAATCGTTTCTATTTTAGGAAATTTAAGCTTTGATAACTTTAAAACACTACAATCTTTAGCGATCTTATAATTATTTCCATTGATTTGGATAAACAGGTTTGTTTCTAAAAAATAACGATCTCGATTTGGTAAAATAATTAAGCGATCCTCAATATCACATCTCTGTTCGAAAACTTTTATGGGAATACTGTCATGTTTTACTGAAATAAGCTGAACCTTATTATCACCTATTCTTTTCCATTGCCCATATGCCCATGTGCTTCCGCTAACGACGGAAAAATTGCGGTACTTAAATGTATTATTTACAGTCAACTGTAACAATTCAGAATAACTTTTGTAGTTTCCTATAATAGAATGTTGTGAAGTCGCACATGAAATAAACATCAATAATCCTCCAAATAATATCCCATATTTTAATACTCTCATAAATACTCTCATATTTTTTAATACACGTATTGACCATTACTGTTTTTTATCCCTTTTATCCAAGGTGCTGTTATGCCCTTCAATTTTGTAGGCCGACCTCCGTGATCTGAGAAAGGAAGAGTTTCATATCCAGCCAATACAGCTTGATTTTGATAAGCCTGAATTTCACGAGCCGGGGTACTAAGGCCACCCAATGCTTGTCCATTTTGATTTACTCTAAGATCTCCTAATGCAATCTGAGCTCCGTGAGTAGCTTCATGAACACGATTATAGAATGTCCCATTATTTCGCATCGTCGTCACTCCATCGGTATTAGTTGAAGTGAGTCCATCTTCATCCTCTACTGTTTCAAATGTGAAGATATTAGGATTATCTTCACTTCCCATTTTATCAATACCTTCTGAAAGATAGGTTAGATTATCTTGCTGTATATCTATTTCTGCTAATTTTTGTTTTTCTTTTGCAATTCGTTCTTCTTTCTTTTCCTGACTTAGTTTAGTGTTATCATTGATCTTATTAATTCGGTTATTTATCCTTTTTTCCTGACTTATTAATGCATTAAGAGCCGCGTTAATCGCGTCTTTAATTTGTCGGGCTATTTCTGCATCTTGAATAGGGTCATCCCACCTTTTTCCATCAAGATCAATTCTATTAATAGGATTATTTCCGCAGTAAGCATAGGGAGACACTTGAAATGAATATTCCGATAAAGGATCTTGCTGTAAGAAAATGCCCGTTTCAGAATCGTAGAACCGTGCTTCGAAGTCGGCATAGTTTACGACTTGACCTCGAAGATGCTGCTGCTCTTTTCCGGAAAAGGTATACCTATTATCCGAAGTCGGCATACCCGATTGCGTCCACTCTTTGCCGAAGGGATAGTAATCCTTGCGGTCGAGGTCTTCGCGGCCTGTCGGCGTCACCTTCGCCACGACGCGCGTACTGCCCAGATGATCCGTCAGGAAATAGTGTACCTCCGAGTTCGCGCCGTTGTTCGTACCGACGATCCGACCGCCGCCGAACGAGGCGCTTTCGAATGTCCCGTCATTATATACCAAAGAACCTGCGTAACGTGTGGGTTCGTTGTCGTCGTATCCGCACACTTCGATCTTCGTACCGTCAGAAAGATAGGTGTAGTACAATCCCATATCCCCTTCGGTATAAATCACCGTAGGCAAGTTAAGTAAATTATAGTAAATATAAAAGCCCGTCAAGGCATCCCTATGGATATTGCCGTTGGCGTCGTATTCGTAGTCCGAGTTGCTTGTTTCGTCCTTAATTCGCTGATTACCAGAATATGAAAACCGATAACCCTTCATATCATCCGACGACAGACTCGACCTGTTCAGCGTAATAATATTGCTGTTTTTGTCATAGGTGATGCCATTTTCCACAAATTCGTTCGATGCACCGTACGAATCATCGAGATAGAGCTCCGTGTCGACAAGGCGTGCCAAATCGTCGTAAGTAAAGGCATAGAGGCGATTTTCACTGTCGTTATCGTTGTTGATAAGCCGATGTTTCCACCACCATGAAGAGATGTTTCCAGTGTAGGAGGCGCGATCGCTCAGATGTGATTCGGGATCGTGATAACGCAGCCGCATCTCAAACAGTTCGCTGGACTTCTCAGTGAGCCACCCCTGCATGTTGTAATCCATTGTCTCATGAATGGCATGTGCTCCCGTACCATAAGTCTTGCCGATAAGCTGTCCGAGATCGTCGTAGGTATAGGCGACCACGGCCTGCTCTCCGTCATTGAACTGCGCGGTCTCTTTGGTCATGCGGTTGCGCGAATCGTATTTGAAGGCGCGGTCGAGCACGTCGGTCGTTCCGCCGTGGGTATAGCTTTCGCGTTGCGCCAGCAGATTTCCGATCAGATCGTATCGGCTGGTCGTGCGGAGAATATTGCCCTCGAAGTCGCATTCCACACGCTGAATCTCACGCCCTTTATAGTCGTAGTAGTAGGCACGATGATATTCTCCGCCGATCGAGGAATCCGTAATCGCAGTCAACTTTTCATAGGTCGGAAGTCCCGTCGTCGAAGTATCGAGCAGTGTTTCGGGCTCGATACCCGTCAGATCGCAGGTCATGTCGGGAATCTCTTCAAAAGCCAAAGCCGCAGGCATCGTCGTCGGATATCGGTCATAGACATGCTGTGTCAAGATTTGCGATGCGGGCGAAGGATAAAGTTGCGGATAAGAATTCGTATCGAATGACATTTGCAATGTTTCGCGCGTAAGCGGCGTCAATCCGGAGTCCGTTGCGAGCCGCTGGGAGGTTATACGCCCCGCACCATCGTAATGGAAGGTGAGCCATTGATTCTTCTCACGCATCAATCCGTCCTGTATCATCATCGGCCGATCGCCCCGGTTGTAGACGATATACATCGGCTCGCGTCCCGGAAAACGTTTTTCATAGACCCGTCCCCACTCGTCGTAGAAATAGACGTAACAGTTCTGTCTGGCGAAATCGCTCTCCGGAGAAAAACTCGATCCGACGGAGAGTAGGTCACTGCCTTTGGGTGTCACAACCCACGTAAGACGTCCGCAGTCGTCATAGGCATAGTAGGTGATTATATTCTCGGTGACACTTCCGTTGCGCAGCTGCCGATTTTCATAGACCGTGCGGTCGTCTTTGTCCGTATACGTTATGATGACGGCACCGTCTTCGTTCGTAGAACGTGTGCCGGAGAGTTCATTGGCGGCATAATAACCGTCGGCTGTCAGCGAACGATCATCGGGATCGACACGCAGGCGAAGAGCCGTCGATACGGCATTACCCATATAAGAAGTCTGCACGGAACGGGTATCAGATTGGTATTCCGCACCGGGTTTATGTGTGCGTAATACCCGATTCAATGCCGAAGGTTCGTATGCGGTATGAACATATGCACAGGCAGAAGCCGTTCCCAGTTCATATTTCGCTCTGTAAAAATTCTCCTGATGCAATATCGCTTCATCATCGTACCGCCCGTTATCGTTATCACGAACATAAGGCAGATATCGAAATTCTTCACGATACAAGCCATCGTAGGCAAACGGTTGCACGATGTTCTGCTGTTCGTCGCCACTGGCGTAAATTTGTACGTTTTGCGATGCATATCCCAATCCGTCGTAATAGCTTACATCATAAGTGATTTGTTCCTCCTCGGCATCCCCGTGGTTGTCGTAGTTGAAGGTTCGTGTCAGAATCCAGTTCTGCTCGTCGTCAAGAGAGAGCATGCCGGAGTCGTAGCGGATGCCCTCCAATTCGGCAGAGTCGCTCAGACCGTCCTCGGAGTAGGTAGCAACAATGTGATAGTAACCCGATGTAGCAGGAGTCGAGAGACGTAACAGATCGCCGTTTCCTGTAAGACTTTGCAGGTAGCTGTTTTCCCTATAAAGCGTATACGTTACGAATGGTTGTGTATATTCAACTGTCGCAATAATTTGAGAAGTCTCTTTGTCGTATTCGTATGATACGGGAACCGTCCGAACCGATCCTCCGAAATCTTGAGATACAGTCGGTTTCCGCCCCGAAGTATTCATAAAACCCAAGGTGCTTTGTCTGAACTCATCCGTCAGATTGGGTGGGCAAGCGATTTCGATATACCCGAGTCCTAATTCTGCGTCATAGCCATATGATAGCTGCATCCGCGAGTTCCATGTCGCAACTTTTCCTGAATTATGTTCCGAAATAGCCCTATTGAGAAAAGCCATGTCTTCTGAACTTGTAATTTGAATCGTTACACCATTGTCCTTGACATATGAATTGAAGTACAGGCGTTGCGTATTGCCACTCGCCTGAAAATTCATAGCCGTCGCATCGAAAGAATAGCGATATGCAAAAGGATCGGAATAAACTACGCTGAACTCCGAACCTGCGAATTGAAATCCGAAATCCCCTTCGGGAAAAGCTGATATGTAATAGCAGTCACCTCCCGTACCGATAAACGTGTCGTAAATTTCCACGTCGTCTTCCGAATAGTATCGTAAAACGTCATAGGTTACTCCGTCTTTTGTATCATAGATTGGAATCTCGATTTCCTCTCCCGGTTCGATAACGAACCGACGGTCGGAAGGCAGATCGGCCCAAGGTTCTTGCTGCTGATTTCGACATTCCTGCGTTAGGACAAAGTATGGCCCATAGCTATACCCGAGATGTATGGAGCGCGAGAAATTTTCGTTGTTCTCGTCCAAATCGAACCATACTTCGAAAGTTCCGTCTGCCGGATTTTCGACAGAATTTACACGGATCCACGTAATACCGGCTGCTCGGAGCTGCGCATCGAGCGCATCCCAGATATCGCCTGTGCTGCCGAATTCTTCGCCGTTGTCGACTTGAAACATATAGCTGCGTGTATCCCACGACAGAGAAACCGTCCCTGTGTGAGGTGTACCCAGATCGGAGTGCCAAATAAATTGTGCAAATACGGATTGCAGACCGGTGAACAACAGCACCAGCAACAGATATATCTTTTTCATACTATGCGTCTGTTTATTGATTGTCGGTTACAATATGATAATCATAGGATTTCAATACCTTGCCTTTGTCATCGCGGATAACTTTCAATTTTCCGCTATCGTTGTATTCATAGTAGACCGAATGTCCCGAAGGATCGGTGATGCTCGTTATACCTACCAATGGTTTGTAAGTATAGGTCGTAACGATAAAATTTTCCTCCTCGTCATTTCGCAGCTGAGCCTCGACATCCGCAGGCAACGCTTCGGAATAGGTAGTTCCGATGCCATATCCGAGCAAGATATTGTAAGTCGAATTTTCAACCTTGGCGACGATATGTCGTCCATTGTATCCCCAAAAATAGCAAGTCGTCTTACCGTTTTTATCGACTACCTGACGAGGATTTCCGTGTGTATCGTAATGGCTGTATATACAATCGGGGCGATATTCAATATTCAGAGGAGCTACTCCCACTGCTCCTTTCCAAACTTTCAAAGGAGTGTAATGATCCTCTGCATTACTTTGCTGTTCATAATCAATTTTCATTGCAGAAATCACGTTTCCCTTATTGGTTTTAATAATCTCCGTAGGATAAGCCGGTACACGATCCAAATAAGAATACATTTCACGAATTTCATCTCCCTTGCTGTCTGTTTGTACAACAGCACTAGTTCTTCCTAAATCATTGACTAAATACTTTGTTTCATTGTTGTAGATTAACACGGAATCTTTATTGTATAATTCTGTGATCTTTTGATTTTGATATATGGCATTTGTTCGATATAAATGATTTACTGCCTGGCATAAATACGCTGTATATACATTAATAGGGTCTTCTGATTGATAGTAACCATATGAATAACTTTCATGTTTTACCGGGTGATCCAGATCTTCGGCATATTCTGTTTTTGACCGGAGTTTACCACCTGTAAATGTCGAAGTAACCCTCATATATTCATTTATTTCTGAGGAAGGAGCTAACTCCATTTCAAGCCTCCAGTTATCAAAAGAATACAATCGATTATTCGAGATGGCTTCATAGGCTTCTGTGGGGAGTCCTCCATCGGAAAGCACTCCATCCGCAGAATGAAAGTTATATTCGGTAATAGAAATTGGTTTAATATCATTCGTTAGTTTCCTTATCTCTTCTACCACCCGTAAATATTCGATGTATGAATTTTGTGAGAATCCGATATTATTCAATGACGAAACAATTTCTCGATCAATAATAACTCCCGAAGAATATTGTTTACCTTCTTTATCTACTAAATATACTCCTTGTGAAGCTGCTGTATATTTAAAATAATACCCCGGATATTGCAATATTTTTCCAGAACTTTTGTTTGAATCATCTTTTTGGCAATAACTGAATTTGCGATTCTGTGTTTGTTTTCCTTCTTTAGAGTAAGTATCGATTTGCTTGATACGCAATCCCCCAACATTCGTGTTTTTTCCTTGATGAAATGCTGTATTTTGTTCATAAATGAAATTTGAATATCCCCCAGTAGGATAATGAAGCGCCTTTAACATTCCCATTCGAGTATGTGTTTCACTGGAAGGACGCAAAGTACGGAGATCTTCCGCTATGTTTTGCAAATCAGCAGAAGGAGTCTTCTTTGCATAAGTATCATTATTATTGAAATATCCATATTGATCGACCTTAAAAGTATGATCATGTTCGTATTGGGCCGTCTCGTCATAATAATCCATTGCATATTGCCCCACATCCGATAGATTAACTTTCTTCAAGAAGTGAACTAATCGATTTCCTGTTGTCTTAACATATTCGCATGTGCAAGTCTTTACGGGACTTTCGTCTGTATTATTATAAACCTGTACTGAAGCTAAAAGAGAATTAAAATTGTATGTAAAAACAATATTGGCTCTATTCTCTATGATGATACTATCCAACAGATGTTCATGAACAGAATTGGAAACCGTAAATTTGGAAGAAGGCATATTTTGGGGATCCTGAATTTGATGTTCGGGAGGCAACTCGTTTCCCGAAATATTGGATAATACGATTTTGTCTATATTTATTACCGGTGTTATAGTTGTATAATCAGCTTGTTGTTTATTATATACAAAGCGTACTGTTTCTCCATTGGGAGCTTCGATGCGAGTTAGTTTCCAGGTAAAATTGAATCCGGTATCGAGAGAACTGGAAATGTCACTTTGAGTCTGACAGGTAATCGGGTATTCGAAGTAATATTTGGTTTTATTTCCTGTAATAATAACAAACTTACTTAAAGAAGGCTGTGAATTATCCATATCAAATTTTATTTCGAATTCTCCAGCTGGTGTGTTCGTATTGAAAACTTTTATTTGTCTATTAGGTTGAAGAATAAACGATCCAGAATAATCCATGAATTTAAAATGGAATATATCAGGCTCTGTTTCAATGCCTTGACGATCGTTATTATAGTTTACCCAATAAGGCATATACTCTTGTCCTGCGGCACCTGTATAGACAAAATTTAAAGAGTCTTGGGGAACCGAATTAAAATAGTTCTGAGCATATCCATCGATACGAACAGATCTGGCATAAACCCAAGAGCCGAGAACTCCATCCGGATATACTATTTGATCCCATTTGAGAGTTTCATTTTCGTTTGCTCCCCAACGCCAATCGAATGTTTCTTTTATCGCATCATCTCGAATACCACGCACTTCACGTGTAATTGCACCTCCTACATTGAGATACTAACCCATACCGACCACTCCTATACTTGCTCCTGGTTGAAATCCATTCGAAGCGTAATCAATGGAAATAGGAATTTTAAAAGCCGGATCATCATAAGTATAAATAGGAATATTTAACCCCAGTCTACCACTATAATAATCAATATTAGCATCACCGTATTTAATCATACTCCATACATCAGGAGATTGCGGCTTGAAATAACCGTCACTGAGTACGGCGTGCATGGCAATCGAGTTTGTACTGTTAGAATCTTGTGCATAGCTGGATTGTAAAAATAAAACTCCGAACAAAAGCCACCCAATACAAGTTCGAAATAAAAGAGAAGATCTTTTCATAATAAGGTTAGTGTTTGATAGTTTATGAAAATATGATCGTGGCGGTCTGAACCGCTCGGAATGCCGAGCATATGCCGATGTAACAAAGTTAAAATACATATTTCGACTCCGTTTGTCCAAACGGCATAATATATATATTACACGTTGCTTGTTAAATTTCTGATTATCAATGGAAATCAAAAATATAATCTTATCAACGGCATTTCATTCCGGAAGTAAAATCGCAATCTATTGATAATAAGTACAATAGGAGCTAAACAATAAGTAAAGCATATAAGTGCTTAATGTATAATACAATAAATAAAAATCGATCGAAATAGCTCTTCGATCGATTTTCATAAGAATAATGAGATGTCACAATAGCGACTTATGCAAATGATTGTATAAGGCAGGAAAAAATAAAAATTCCAGCTAATAATTTGCCGGATTGTACAATAATTTCTATCTTTGAAATAGACGATAATTATTATCGGGTTTTCTCTGTCTGCTCACAACTCAAAGACCAATTTCATTATAGCGGTAGACAGCGAGAGAATCGTGTTATGCACGGCTCTTCGCTTGCTGCTATATGGTTTGGTCACCGGAGTTGGGGCAAACAAAGAGTCCGTGCATACTTTTTCGAGACGACAAATTGTATGCACTATGATTTTCATATTGTGTGCCATAATTATGTTGCAGGCAGGTATTCTTTACCGTTTATGGCAGCAACGACGGCAAGCCGAACTCTTGGCACGAAACAGATTGCGTTATATCGAGGAGTGGCTGGATTTGTTGTACTTATATAACAATGATCCTGTTTCATTTCATACACGTTGCAAGGAGCTTGCATCTGTTAAGCGGCTTTCGAATTATCATATCGTAAATGATTCGTTACGTTTGTCCGACTGTCGAAGACATCGCCGGAGCAACTTGACACCGGCAGAAAAGGAATTTCTATGTCTGATGGAAGCGGGATTCTCGAATCGGGCATTATGTGTTATTTTCCGGGTCGGAAAGGTCGGGTCGATCTACGTGAAACATCACCGGATAAAAGCAAAGATCGTAAATGTGACTAAATCTGTCGGCGGAGACTGAGGTATATGTCAGATTTTATCATTTTCGAATAAGACATATCGGGGTTATCCGGTGTCAACAACCGATAAATCTTCATGCATCATATTCTATTTTACTTTACTGATCCTTCGTCGCGTTTTTTCGGTTTGTTATAGGAATCGATCCTCAGAATTATAACGTGTATGGCACCTATGCTGGCAATCGGTTTTAAGAATTTCTTTGCCGTAACGCATCAATAATCCCATACTTTCATTATGTCTTGGACCTCTATGTCGAAGTCCTTTTTCATGGCAGCTATTCCTCGAACAGTCATCAGGTTTTCCCGAATTATGTACAGGGCAGAACAAGGTAAAAACAAGTGAAAGGCGTATGTATAGATTATTTTTCATCAACATATTAATATTCAGGTGTTTATGCATTAAAATGTAAGGTATATTCTTCGAAAAATCAATCAAAAGCCACCTTATCTTTGTTTGCAAACGAACACCGTCTATGCAAACATTGTCTTTTTATCCGTGTCGTCGTCTCCGCGGCTTTTCGCTGCCCGAACTGTTGGTCGTGCTGGTCATCATCGGTATTCTGGTGCTGATCGCGCTGCCGAATCTGATGCCGTTGATCTCGCGAGCCAAGGCCACCGAAGCTCAGCAGCAGCTTACCTACCTGCATACGTTGCAGCGGTCGAATTTCTACACGTATTCGCGCTATTCGTCATCGTTGGACGAGCTGGGCTTCGAGCAGTCACGGCTGGTGACCGACGGCGGTCAGGCCAACTACCTCGTCGAGATCGTCGAGGCGACGGAGCACGGATTCCGCGCCACGGCGACTGCCGTCGTGGATTTCGACGGCGACGGAGTTTATAATGTCTGGGAGATCGACCAGGATAAAAATCTGCGCGAGACGGTCAAGGATTGACCGGCCGCCGCGGGGCAAGGTATCTGCCTGCACCCGCTTTCATACGCAGCTATCCCGTATTGCCGATCTCGAAAAACCGAATCCCGAATACCCTCTAACAGCCCTCCGATGTTCCCTGCTCCCTATCCCTACCTTTTGCTGCTCGTGCCTGCCGCTGTACTGGCCCGCGACGATTTCCGCACGCGACGGGTGGACGCGTCGTGGCTGGCGGTGCTGGGGACGGTCTCTGTCGGGGTGAGCTGGCACACGCTCGGTTGGCGGACGATGTTGCTGCAAACGGCAGGCAATGCCGCGCTGCTCCTTTTATCGGGAACGGCTCTCTTCGGCTACCTCCGCCTGCGGCGGCTGTCTGTGCGGCACGCATTCGGTGCCGGCGACGTTCTCTTCCTGCTTGCCGTCGCACCCCTGTTCGCACCGACGGAGTTTCTGCGGTTTCTGATCGCCGCCTGCGTCGTCGCCCTCCTCTGGTGGGTCTGCTGCGGCCGTCGTCGTCGCACGATCCCCTTCGTCGGCGCAGCCGGCATTGTGCTCATCGGCTGGGCCGCCCTTCAATTCCTCCGCTTATGGCTGTAACCCCGACACATATCCCCACGGAGATCCTCCGCCTGCTCACGGCGCAGGAGGCCGCCGAGTACCGCCTCGTGCCGTTCGCACGCGAGGCGGGCAGGATACGCTGCTACGGCGAGACGGGACATGACTACACGGCCGCTGCCGAGGAGTTGGAGGTACTCTACGGCTGGCAGGTCGAAGTCGTGCCGATCGCCGCCGATGACCTGCAACGGCTTTTGCTGCAACATTACCGCCCCGGAGCACAGACGGCAAGCGCCGCCGCGGGCCGCACGGCCGAGATCGGACAGGGGCGGCAGTTCCTCTTCGCGCTGGTGGGCGAGGCGCTGCGCGACAACGCCAGCGACATCCATCTCGAACCCTACGAACAGCGCTGCCGCATCCGTATGCGCATCGACGGCAAGCTCGCCGAGCGTTACGTCGTCGAGCGGGCACAGTACATGCCGCTTGTAAACCAGATCAAGATCCTCGCCTCGCTCGACATCTCCGAAAAACGGCTGCCGCAGGACGGGCGCATCGGCTACGACCGCGACGGCGAGAAGTTCGACGTGCGCGTCTCGACGCTGCCGACGATCTACGGCGAGAAGATCGTGCTGCGCCTGCTGACCCGCCGCGTCGAGCTGCTGGAACTGCGCAACCTCGGCTTCTCCGCAAGGCAGTACGAGGACTACTGCCGCGCCATCGCGCGGCCCTTCGGCATGGTGCTGATCTGCGGCCCTACGGGCTCGGGCAAGAGCACGACGCTCTACGCCACGCTGCGGCGGCTGAACGCCCTGACGGACAACATCCTCACGATCGAGGATCCGATCGAGTACACGCTCGAAGGGGTCAATCAAGTGCAGCTCAAGGAGGAGATCGGCCTTACGTTCACCGCCGCACTGCGTACTTTCCTGCGGCAGGACCCCGACATCATCATGCTGGGTGAGATCCGCGACGGGGCGACGGCCGAGATGGCCGTGCGGTCGTCGCTGACGGGACACCTGCTCTTCTCGACGATCCACACCAACACGGCCTGGGGCGCCGTAGCCCGTCTGTCGGATATGGGCGTACACCCGTACCTGGTGGCCGATACGTTGGTAATGACCGTCGCGCAGCGTCTCGCGCGCCTGCTCTGTCCCCACTGCAAACGCCACGCGGAGGCGACCGATGAAGTGCGGCGCCTGCTGCCCGACGTCGCGATCGACCGCTATTGCGAACCCGTGGGTTGCGAACGCTGTTTCTACACGGGCTATGCAGGCCGGCGGGCGGTCTACGAGGTGATCCCGATGGACGACGAGCTGGCGGCTGCCGTACGCTCCGGCCGCACCGACGTCGCACCGCTGCTCTTCGAACGCGGCATACCGTCGCTGCGCGATGCCGTCGTCGACCTCTTCCGACGCGGCGAGACCTCTCTCGACGAAGTGATACCCCTGTTGAACTACTGATCCAAGCCTATGAAACGACGATACACGCTTGCGTTTTTACTTCTTTGCATCCTGCCTGTGCTCTGTCCGGCACAGCGGGCCGAAATACCCGCTGGTGTGAACCCGTCTTCGGATTCGCTCCATCGGACGGTTGCACCGAATCCGCCGTCCGACCCCGACTCTTTGCGTCTGTCGCGTATCGACTCGGAATTGGCGGCACTCGTCGGGCGGGACTCGACGTTCCGGCGGGAGGTTGACGTCACGTCGGGCCGGTTGTCGCTGTCGGAGCTGCTGCGCAATATCGCGCGCGCCAGCGGCGTGAACGTGTCGGTGCGCAGCGTGGAGAACATCCCCGTGTCGTGCAACTTCCGCAGGGCCCGTGTGGACGATCTGATACGCTTTCTCTGCCGCGAGTATCGGTTGGACGTGGCCGCGTCGGGCAACATCCTCTCGATCTTTCCGGCGGCAGCGCCGACGGTTCCGGCGCCCGATCCCGACGTCGCCTACGCGGCCGCCGACACGACGCTCACGTACGACCTGCGCGGCGAACGTCTGATCGACGTGGCGAAGAAGATCGCACGGCTCTCTGCGCGCAACGTCATCGTCCCCGAACCTTTGTACGACTGCAAGGTCTCGGGCTACGTGCGTCGTATGCCTTTCGACGACGCGCTGCGGACGCTCGCCGCGGTCAACGGTCTGCTTGCCGAACGGGATGCGCAGGACGTGTGGACGCTGTGGCGCGAGGAGCCGGCCGCGCAGGGCGGCAAGGCGTCCGCAGGCCCCGCCTATATGCGGCGGCGGCAGTTCACGCCCAACGAACTGCGTGTGGACTCGCTGGGGCGCATCACGGCCCGCATCGCGCGGGGCAACGTGCAGGACGTGATTCTCGACCTGTGCGACGAGTTGGAGCTGAACTACTACTTCCAGTCGCCGGTGAACCTCACGGCGGGCGTCTGGGTGGACGGGACGGATTTCGAGACGCTGCTCTCGGTGCTGCTCAAAGGTTCGCCGTACAGCTATTACACCGAACGGGGCATCTGGATCTTCGGAGCGGCCGCGTCGGACGGTCTCTCGTCGGCGACGGTCCTTCCGCTCGTCTACCGCTCCGTGTCGAAGGTCGAGGAGATCATCCCCGAGGCGCTGAAACAGAACGTCGCGGTGAAGACCTTCCCCGATCTGAACGCCCTGATCCTGTCAGGCGACCGGCGCGACGTGGCGCGTGTGGAGACCTTCCTGCGCTCGGTGGACAAACCCGTTCCGATGGTGACGATGGAGATCCTGATCGCCGACGTCACGAAGAGCAGGATCCACGAGATCGGTCTGGGGGCCGGCGTGGGCGACAAAGCGGTGAAGACCTCCGGAACGCTTTCGCCGGGCGTGGAGATGACTTTCGGAGCGAATGCGGTGAACGATCTGCTCGGACGCATCCGGGGCACGGTGAATCTGGGGCGCGTGACGCCGAACTTCTACCTGAGCCTGCAAGCCTTGGAGGAGGACGGGGTGGTGCGTCTGCTCTCCACGCCGAAGCTCTCGACCCTGAACGGCCACGAGGCGACGCTCACCAGCGGCGAGACGCAGTACTACAAGGAGGTGCAGAACAACTACTACGGCACGCAGAACCCCATCTCGTCGGAGTCCTACCAGTGGAAGTCGGTCGATGCGAACCTCTCGATCAAGGTCACGCCCTACATGTCGGAAGATCGGCAGATCACCCTCGAAATCGAGTTCGAGCAGACGGAGTTCACCGACCGAAACGTCGAGGACGCTCCGCCGGGGACGGCCACGCGGAGCTTCAAGTCGATCGTCAAGGTGCAGAACGAGGAGATGGTACTCCTGGGCGGCCTGGACCGCAACACGATGGAGAACTCCTCGCGCGGTGTGCCGTTCCTGGCGCGCGTGCCCGTCATCAAGTGGTTCTTCGGCAAGGAGAAGCGCAACAAGGTCGAACGTACGCTCAATATCTTCATCAAACCCACGGTCGTAGAATGAGATTAAAATCAATACGATCCCATGATCCGCATTGCACCGGAGACGGACGCAAATCGAACGACGGTTCGAACGCCCGGAGCGGGTGTGCGAAACAGCGCAGTCTTTCGTGCCCGCTCAGTAAGAACCGTCGTTCGATTCCGGCGGAGGTGCCTTGCGGACACTTTTGGCTCCACCTTTTCGTGTGAAAAGGTGGAAAGGATGTCGCCGTACTCGATCTTTTCGTCCTTTTTACCGGAACAAAAGGGACATAAAAGAATAAATAAAAAATGAATCTTTTCCCTTATATCCTCGGCCCCGTCTGGGTGTTGGACGTCACGCTGACATCCGACGGCCATACGATCGCGGCATGGTGCTGCAAGATGGGCGGCGAACCGCAGCAGACGGTGTACGACGCGGCGGCGGTGGCCAAAGGGGTCGCCGTGGTCACGGTCTCGGGCCACGGCACGATCGTAAAGCCCGCCGACTCGCAGCTCGCCGCGCGGGTGCGCGACGACAGGGCGACCTTCCTGTGGAGTGAACACGACGGCCGGATCGCCTTCGTGCGGCGCGAGCGGCTGCAAGGAATGCTGACCGAGTTGTCGGAGGCCGGCATCCATCCGCAGCGGATCGAGGTCTCCGCGCCGCCCGATACTGCGGCCGGGGAGCTTCTCGCAGGACTCGGCTGGCGGCAGCTGCTCCGCCCGACGGCCGAGGGTTCGTCGCTGGCGCAGGCCGTCGTGCGGCGGGCGGCACTGCCGGTGCTGGGACTTTTTCTTTGCCTGCTGGCAGCCAATGCCGCCGTCGCCCCGTCGCTGAACACCCGCCGCCAGACTTTGCAAAAGGAGCTCTCGGCGCGCGAACGCACGGCTTCGACCGCAGCCGATGCTACCGACCGGCAGCGGGCCTTGCTGGCAGAGTTCTCCGCACGTCCCGCAGTATCCCGCGCCGTCGTGTGCGACCGCATTGCGGAGGCCGTGCCGGCGCAGGTCGTACTGACGCGGCTTGCTGTCGAACCGCTCACGAAGCGTTTCGAGGCGGGGAAGCCCTTGCAGCGGCAGGAGCGGACGGCTGTCGTCGCGGGCACGGCTCCGGCGGCGGGCGACGTCTCGACCTTCGTCGAGCGCCTCGCGGGGGCGGCGTGCTGCCGCACGGTACGACTGACGAACGTCGAACGGGAACGCGATGCCGAACGGCTCGTGTTCCGCATCGAGATCGGACTATGAACCTACCGTACAGATACCGGGGTCTCAGCCTCGTGGGGCTGCTGGCCCTCCTCCTGCCGTGGGCGGCGTGGCATTTCGCCCTGAGCGATACCTTCGGCGCGTGGCGGGAGTGCGGCCGGCTGGAACGGCGGCTGGATGCGCTCGCCCCGACGACACCGGCGACCGGAGCGACCGTGCCGGCTGCCGTCGAAGCCCCCGAACTGATCCTCTCGGGCGGGCTGCTCGACTCGGTGCGGCGCTTCGCTCCCGCCGGCGTGCGCGCGACGGGCTATGTGCCGGTGACGACGTTGCGGCAGGACGGGATCGAAATTCATACGGCGCAACTGACGCTCACTGGGCCGTTCGCCGAGCTGCTGCGCACGGTCGAGACGCTCGAACGGCGTCTGCCCGCCTGCCGCCTGCGGTCGGCCGAGTGGCAGACCGCGACACGGCCCCGCACCCGCCGCACGCAGCTCACACTGACGCTCTACATACAACAACTGACCTTAATAACCGAATCGAAATGAGAAGATACCTGATCTATTTCCCGCTTCTATTCCTGATGGTCTCCTGCGAAATCATCGAGGAGGATATCTCCGGCCGTGCGGTGACGACGATCGCCCCGGCGGACGACGCGGAGGTTCCTGCGGGCGAGACGCTCTTCCGCTGGCGGGCCGTCGACCGTGCGACGGGTTACGAATTGTGCGTCGCTACCGAGGGGCGGATCGTCGCCGACACGCTCCTTGCGGCCGATACGCTGGGCCTTGCACGCAGCTACGGCTGCCGGTTACGGCTCGAAGCGGGCCGTTACGAATGGACGGTCGCGGCCTTCAACTCCGGTTACGAGACCTCCTCTCCGGCGTTGCGGCTCACGGTCGCCGAGGAACCCGTACCCGAGGAGCCGGAGAAGTCGGACAATCCCGAATCCGCCGAACCGTGAAATCGCGCTGGACGACCTGTCTGCTGCTCGCAGCCGTCGTGGCGGTCTGGGGCGTCGTGGCGTGGCGGATCCTCGCGCCGGCACGACCCGCCGCGCCGGATGTCCGACCCGCGACCGACACTCCGGCGGTACCGCAGATCGTCGCCGAGACCTTGCGGCTGGACTATCCCGACCCCTTCCTGAAAGGCGTGGCCGCTCCGACACCTGCCGCACGGTCCGTCGTGCGCCGCCTGCCGCCTGCCGGAAAAGCCGAACCGAAACGCCGCGAGCGGGTGCAGCTCTCGCACCTGGCGACGGTGACGGCCGGCGGGCAGGCGCTCCACATCCTGACGATCGGCGGCAGACAGTACGAACTGAGCCTGCGCGACACGGCTGCGGGATTCCGCCTGACGGGCACCGACCGCGACTCGCTCTATCTCGAACGCGAAGGGACGGTCTACGGCGTAAAACGCTGCGACGAATAGATGAAACTGCATACGACATACCTCGAAGGGGCCGTGCTGCCGACGGTCGTGGCCGCAGCGCTGGTGATGCTCACGGCGACGCTGGGGCTGCTGGCGCTGTGGGAGCAGGAGACGCTGCTCTTCACGCGCACGCAGCGGCTGCGGCAGGCGCGCGCCGACGTCGAATCGGCCGCCTTGCTCTACCACCTGCATCCCGACGAACGGGCTCTGACCGCTGCCGGAGGTTATCTGCTCTACGACTCCCTGCCGCAGTCGCGCATCTTCGTGCGCCGCGAGCCGTGGGGCCTCTACGAACTGCTGCACATCACGACGGCAGACTCGCTCGTCGCGAGCAGCCGCATCGTCGGTGCCGAACCCGATCCCGCACGGACGCTCTTCTACGCCGACGACCGCACGGCCGTCACCCTCGCAGGCGACACGCGTCTGCACGGGACGCTCCGCCTGCCGCAGAACGGCCTGACCTACGGCCGTGTGGGAGCGGAGTTTTACCGGGGAGAGGAGGTTCCCCGCACGGCGATCCGCAGCTCGGCAGCGATGCTTCCCGCACCTTCGGCTGCCGTCGCGGCACGGATCGGCGCACTCTTCGCTTTCGCACAGCAGCTGCCGGCCGCCGGCGATCTGCCCGACAGCCTCGGCATATCGTTCCGCGATCCGACCGTCGCCCTGCGCCTCGGCACGGCCGAGATCGGCGGCTGTACGCTGCGCGGGCGGATCGTGCTCGCAGCCGACGAGCTGCGCATCGACTCCGCCTGCCGGCTGGAAAACGTATTGGTCTGCGCACGCAAGGTCACGGTCGGCAGCGGAGCCCGCATCGCGGCGCAGCTCTTCGCCCGCGACACGGTCGTCGTAGAGCCGTGCGCCGTGCTGGAATATCCGTCGGGCATCTGCGCCGGCCGGTACGCCGAACTGGGCGACCGTGCGACGGCGGACGGCTACGTCATCGTCCGCGACACCGTGCGGCACAAGAAGATGGCCGCCTCCTACCGCCAGTCGCGCACGGCACGCGTGCGGGGGCTTCTTCATGCGGATGGCGCGGCGCAGGTGCAGGGGATCGTCGCGGGGTGTGCGGAGCTCAGACAGGTCGTCTACTTCTCGCCGCAGGGATACTACAAGGATATGCTCTACGACCTTACGCTGCTCGAAAATCCCGCCACGGCGCAACCGCTGTGGTACGGCGGCGCCGAGGCCGTGCGCAGAAAGGAGGCCGTATGCGTCGAGTAAAACGGGCCTCGGGCGGAAGGCTGCGCGCAGCCTCGCTCGTCGAAGCCGTCGTAGCGGCGGTGGTGCTGCTGATCGCTTTCACAGCGGCAATGGAGCTGCTGCCCCGTCTGACGCTGCGCGGGGACGATGCGCTCGCAGTTGCCGAAGCCGAATACCGGGCCATGTGCGCCTTCGACAAATACGGATCAGGCGTATGGCCCGCGGGCACGTACGTCGAGCGGTACGGCGGAGGCGAAGCGACGGTGCGCGTGGAGCCGTATCGGCAATACCGTGACGTGCAACTCATAACGATCGAAGTCCGCATCGACGGCAGCCGCAAACGGATCGTACACAGACAGCTGGTGGAATGCGCCGAGTGAAACATACGCTGCGCGGCTCGACGCTGGCCGAAACGCTGGTCGTGATGCTCGTGACGGGAATCGTCTTCCTGGCCGCCATGGAGGCCCTGACGCTCGTCTCGCGGCTCGTGGCCCGACGCGCGGCCGTGCTCGTCGAGGCGGGACGGCAGCGCGACGGAATCTTCCGCCTCGGGCAGCTGCTCACAACGGCCGACAGCATCCGCAGCGCAGAGGGCGGAGCCGACGCCGGCGAGTGTATGCACCTCTATCGTGCAGGAGGCGAGACGACACTGACGACGCGCGACTCCGCGGCAGTATTCGTCGCGGGGGAGTTCCGCGATACGCTCCTGCGTCGTGTCGGGCACATGCAGCTCCTACGCTGCGATGCGGCGGCCGATACCCTCGAAGTCGACGTCGGGGGCCATATGCTGAAACTCCCCGTGCTGCGGCCCGCACGGGAAAGCTACGGACGAAGAATCGCTGAAATCGAAAAGGATCATGGATACGAAGAGCCATAAACTGACGGACGCCCGACGCGAGATGTTCTACGCCGAGCTGCATGCACTGTTGACGGCCGGTCTCGATTTCTCGGCGGCCTTCCGACTGCTCATCGAGGGCGAGGGCGACCGCCGGACGAAGGCGCTGCTCGAAGAGCTCTACGCCGCCGTCGTGCGCGGAGAGACGCTCGCCGAGGCCATGCGCCGAAGCGGGGCATTCCGCCCCTTGGAGTGCGGCGTGGTGCGCATCGGCGACGAGACGGGACGTCTGGCACGGACACTCGACTTCCTGCGCGACTACTACCGCAAGCGGGCCGCGCAGCGGCGCATGGTCGCCTCGGCCGTGAGCTATCCCGTCGTCATCCTCGCCGTGGCGGCGGCTGTCGTGGCATTCATGCTCTCGGTCGTCGTACCCATGTTCGAGGAGGTATATGCGCGTATGGGAGGAGAGCTGCCCGCGCTCACGAGGGGGATCATCGCACTCTCGAAAGTGTTTCCCGCCTATGCCGCCGTCGCGGTCAGCGCGGGAGGGGGACTTTATCTGCTCTACCGCGCCAACCGACAGCGCGAGGAGGTGCAGCGCTGGCGCGCGGCGATCCTGCTCCGCCTGCCCGTCGCGGGTGAGATCATCCGCAAGAACATGCAGGCGCAGTGCTGCAAACTTCTCGACCTGCTATGCGCCGCGGGCGTGCCCCTGCTCGCCGGCGTCGGAATGCTCCGCGAGGTCATCGGATTCCACCCCTACCGCAAGTCGTTCGACGAGATCGCGCGACGGCTCGAACGGGGCGATGCCTTCGCCGAAACACTGGCCCGATTCCCCGATCTCTACGACCGAAAACTCACGGCGCTCGTCCGCGTCGGAGAGCAGACGAACCGTCTGCCCGAAATGCTCCGCAGGCAGGGTGAAACCCTCACCGAAGAACTCGAATACGCAATCCGCCGCATGGGCGCGATGCTCGAACCCGCACTCATCCTGCTCGTCGGAATTCTCGTCGCCGTGATCCTAATCGCCATGTATATGCCCATGTTCTCCCTCGGCGGGATCATGGGGTAGTAGACACGAATACCAATCCTCTTTATTAACCTGAATCCAATTGCTTATGAAATGAACATTGTAGAGATGATACTCGGCCCCGAGTACATACCGCGATGACAAACCGGAAATCCTCCGCATGCCTAAAACTACCAAACCCAAACATTACGAACCATGAAACGAATTCTCAACTTCTTCATCCTGCTCCATGTTTTCTGGACATCTGCGAGCTATGGACAATCATCCGAAGATGATAATGATCAGTATGTCGTGCGAAACGCCAGCCCTATCGTACCGGCATCCCCCAATGCCTCGTCATTGGGAATTTATGGAAACATTCCGGTCGGTCATTACACCGGAATTCCGGAAATAAAGATTCCCCTCTATGAAATCGAGACACGCGATTTTACCCTGCCGATCACGCTTTCGTATCATGCGTCGGGGATTAAGGTCGCCCAGGAAGCGAGTTCCGCAGGCTTGGGATGGGCCTTGATTGCCGGAGGATGTATTGCCCGGGAGATAAGGCATATGGATGATTTCGGATCCGGCGGCTATTATTCCGGTCCCTCTCTCCCGGAATGCACCGAATCCAACGATGCCTCAAACCCGGAAGATATAAGGTATCCCAATTACTTAAACAAGACGTTCGATTCGGAACCGGACATTTTCACCTACAACTTCAACAATATGTCCGGCCGATTTTTCTTCGAGCAGAATAAGGACCGCGAGACGGGTCCGGAATATCGCGCCGAGGCGATTATCGCCAATAAAAACACGTGGTTGAAAATCGTTTGTCATAGATATTATGAGGGCGGATATTTTATCCGATTCGAGGTTTTCGACGCATACGGCAATACCTATCTGTTCAAATCCCGGGAGCATACGAGACCTTATATTCGTAATTTAACAGAATTTCCGGGAGAAGAACACATGAATCGATACGATCAACAGGACTTTGATCCGGTAGAAGGCAATGACGGAAATGCAACAACCGCATGGTATCTGGATGAAATCATTACGACGAAGAAAGATACGATCAGATTCGAGTATGAAACGGAGAAACTATTCAGTTCGGTCGGAGTGAACGAGACGGTCGGCCAAATAATGGCAGTACACAGCGGTCCGAGGCCATTCTTTTCGACACCCCCGCCTTCGTTCAAGCATTATAATTTAACCTATTTGGAGCGCGATCAACTGCTGCTGAAAAAAATCACTTTCAACCGTGGAGAGATAGATATATCGTATACGGATCGAGTGGATATTGCCGCTGCGGACTGGGAACCCAAAGCAAAAAAAATAGATCGGCTGACAGTGAAGAATATCTCCGGCGACAGAGTTCTCGATGTGAGGTTCGGGCATTCGTATTTGGGGACCGTCGTCGGCAATCCGGAACATGCGGACCATCGGGAACGAGAGCAAACGGCCCTGAATTGCCGGCTGCTGCTTGACAAGATATCCATATTCCGGAACAATGGAGAGTTGGATCGGAATTATGTGTTTTCATACAACAGGAACCCCCTGCCGCCAAAGAATTCAAGCAGTACCGATCATTGGGGATATTACAACGTAAATTCCAAGTCGACTTCCGACCAGACCTTTCATTATGCACCGTCATACTACAGAACTTATAGAAATTCCGAAGGACAAATCCAAACCGGAATATGGAAAGGCATCAACAAGAACTCGTGCTCGGACCGAAGTCAATACGGCGTCCTGACTTCGATAAAATTTCCGACCGGTGCAGAAACGCATTTTGAGTATGAGTTGAATGATTTTAGTAACGGCTTCAAGGATTCGGCCGACTCGTTGATCCGATCCGGAGGCGGACTGCGCATTAAAACGATATGCGATCTGTCGGATAAAGGCGATACGATATCGGTAAGAACATTTGCATATACGGATGAAACCGGGAAATCTTCCGGTACTTTGATGTCGGTACCGGAATATCACTACAAGGTTACGGCAGGCGATGCGTCGGATGCGAGTGCGGTCTGGGGGTCATATATATACGGAACTTCGCATTCCTATCGGCCGATCACCGGATCGGCTGCCGGAATGCATGTCGGATACTCCGTTGTCACCGAAAGAAATATCACGAACGGAGTAGATAATGGATATGTAACCTATCGGTTTGAAAACCATGCAGACGGCAACAACGGTTTGGAGGATCTGATCATACCTGATTTTCCGACGATTCCGGCATTGGACAACGGTTTGCCGAAAGAGATCAAATATTATGACAATCAGAATAATCTGGTCAAAGCAATCGTATTCTCTCACCATCAAGTAGAGCAAACCAGTATCAAAGGTGTGATGTGTCACTCGCTTTGCAGGTCGAATAGCCCTCTGAACATCAAATTCTACGACCTGTATTCCGAGAGATGGGAAATGTATGAAAAGACTGAATACCAATATTTTCCGGATAAGGTAGCCATCAAGACGGAATATGATTACAATGACGGGAATTGGCTGCCTAAGGAGGTGTCGCGGAGTGTGATAAGCGGAAACAGCGAGGGTCATTATCTCACCCGCTTCACCTATCCGACGGATCTCGGCGGACAGATGAAGTATCTGGTCGATGCGAACATGATCGGAGTTCCAGTCGAAGTTACCGAATATAAAAACGGCAATATCGTATCTGGCTCTAAAACAGAATTTACTCAAGTAAATTACTCCTATCAGCCTCGAGTTTATTACAAACTCAATACGAGTTCCGGAGATTATTACACGCAAATCACCATGAATTACAATCATCCGTATGGGAACGTATACCAATTGATGAGAAGCGATGGCGTGCAGACAACGTATCTGTGGTCTTATAACAGGCAATATCCGGTTTTGGAGATTAAGAATGCGAGCTATCAACAGGTTTATGACGCATTGGGTAGATCGGCAGTTAATGCTATCGAGAATTACGACGGGAAAAGTTCCGACGTGCCGGATTTTCAAGCCTATGGCGCCCTTCTTCGCAGTCGCTTGCCGAATTCCCGAGTTTCGGTATACACCTATAAGCCGTTGGTCGGATGCACCAGTATAACAGACCCTTCAGGCCGAACGACGTATTATAAGTATGATTCGGCCAACAGGCTATCCGAAATCCGGGATGATCAAGATACAGGGAATCTTTTGCAAAAATTTGAATATCATCTGAAAAATAATTAGGGGGATCGGTTATGAAGAGAATAATAGTTTTGTTCACGATCTGTTCGTGCATCTGTGGAATGTCGTTCGCACAAACGGCGGCGCTCAATGGCGGTAGGATCGAGCCGCGTCAGCTCACCGTCCAAGATACGACCTCGGTTATTCTGTATAGCACCGAGGCTGCATCGGGAGGCTCTGCTCCAATCGTATACTCATGGGAATCGAGTGCAGATGCTCTTACGTGGTTTTCTGTTCCCGACGCAACCTCGGAATCCTGTGAGTCGCGGCCTGTGTCCGGAGGCATTTATTATCGTCGAAAAGCCACTTCCGGGGATCGGATCGCATACTCGAATACGGTGGCACTCTCCGCAAACAACGCAATCGGAGTAACGAATGACACCAATTACATCGTAACCTATACCTACACGGCAAAAAACAATGCGTCCCATGTCGCGGATGTCGATTACTATAACGATACGGGGCATCCGGATCAGAACATACAGGTTGGCGCTGCGCCGGACGGGCGAAGTATCGTCACCCCCTTTTACTACGATGCCAAGATGCGTGAAAGCCGTAAATACCTGCCGTATGCTGCGAGCAGCTCTTCGGGGCTTTATCGTTCGGACGCCTTTTCGGAACAGGCCCAATATTACAACAGTCTCTATGGAGAGGGTGCTCATTCCTATATGGAGCATCTGTATGATAACTCACCGCTGAATCGGAAGGTGGGTTCTTACAATGCCGGAACGGTTTTCCGTACAGAAGACAGGAAACAAACGGTCACTTATGATACAAACGCAGAAAACGAGGTGGCGTATTTCACCGTCACGGCGCAAGGGCTGTCGTTTTCGGGCTTTCATCCTCCTCATACGCTGTTCAAGACCACGGAAACGAACGAGGATGGTATCGCAGTAGCGATATACAAAGATTATATGGAGCAGACCATCCTCGAACGTACTGTCGGTATGTCCGACAGTACTACGACGTACGATACCTATTACGTCTATGACGATCGGGGCAACCTCTGCTATGTGTTACCGCCCGAACTGAGCAAGACGATCGAAGGGCGAAGTCCCGGAACGTTGCCGGATACGGCAATCGCTGAACTGGCCTATGTCTATAAATACGACGGGCGCAAGCGGTGTATCGAAAAACGTATGCCCGGCACAGATCCGGTCTATATGATCTACGATAACAATGACAGACTGGTGATGAGCCAGGACGGGAATATGCGCAAACAAAATCAATGGGTTTACACCGAATACGACCGGTTGGATCGTCCCACCCGCCAGAGTATACTCGCGAGTGCAGAGGCCGTCGCACCGTCGACGCTTCAACAAGATTATGACAAGTCTTGGGAAAATTCGTACACTCCGCTGAACTCCGGTTTTACGGAAACCGCCATGCTGTCGGTGACAGTATACGATGCCTATGTCTACGAGGACGAAATGGAAATCATTCCGATGAACCGCGTCCCCGTCGGAACGAATATCCGGGGCTGGACATTCAGAATAACACGTATGGACATGCAGCCGGAATCACCCGTCGACGTAATTTACAGTATGGACATTAATGGAAAAGAGTGGATGGTCATAACTCATTATGACGGTGATAACGTGGGGGTAAGCTGTAATTCGAGGATCGATGCGACAGCAGAATCTTTGGGCCTATTATGCGACGGCGGTTGGTCGTTACCCGATGACGAATATACATTCACCATCAAGGACGATCAGGACTATATCGTGACGAAGAACGATCTTCCCGAGGGGAATGATCAAGAATGGGGCTTCGAACGAGTCGTAAGAATCCGCCCGCGTTGAAAACATCCCGATCGTACCCCATATTAACCTAACAACGATTACAATCATGAAAAATAAAATATTGACCTGGTTGGCTCTGTCTGTAATTTTCTGTCTGTCGAGTTTCGAAACGAAGGCTCAGAGTGTATATATTCAGGATATCATTGAATATATCGATAAAAACGGACAAGAATTCGATGCTCTGATTGGCGTTCGAGGGATTCGCTATACAGAGAGCCTGAATCTCCCGAAAGTGACGGTACTCGAAGGCGATTACATCGTGATGAAGGCAACGAGTTGCACGTATGTAGGATCCGTAGAAGGGGGACATCTCTACAAGCTGCATCTTGAAATCGCTCCGGCCATGGACTTCGGGGAGAGACTGAGGAGTCATATTGAGTTTACCTTTGATTTAGAATATGACAGATGGTGTTCTGTGGACTTTTGGACGGTACAGCCCGGATTGAGCATAGGTGAGATCACTCCTTCCGAACAAGATATAGCCTACCGACAGTCTCCTCAAATCCTGACCTATTCATCGGATGACCGCCCATCTATTCAATCCGTCCAATGGCAGCAAAAGGACGTCTATACCAGTGACTGGATAAATATTTCCGGAGCAAACAGCTACACCTATTCTCCCAGACCGCTGTCCCAAACGACGGAATTTCGCGTTGTCGCGAGAAGCAAAGGCGCCGATATCGAGCATACGGAGCCTGCAATCGTTCGCGTGAGCCCCCAGTTGGTCGGCGGGACCGTATCGGGAGACCAGACGATCTTTCCCGACGGCATCCCGTTGCCCTTCACCAATTCAACAGCGGCTTTCGGGGGCAGTTCGGACATCACCTATCAGTGGCAAGCTAAAACCGAGCAGGGGAATTGGACGGATGTTCCGAATGCGAAGGGGTTGAGTTATGATCCGCCGGCATTGACGACTACGACCAAATTCCGTCGCAAGGCCGTCTCCGGCGAGGAAGCCGCATACTCGAACGTGGTTACCGTATCGGTCAGAGAGCCGATCGCGGAGTACCTTTCGTTCCGACCGATCGCAGGCGTCGTCTCCGAGGAGGATCGGGATATGCGTACCGCGGGGTTAAAAACATACGAAAAGATCGGAATATTGGGGGCCGATACAGACGTCGGGAAATTCATCGAGCGGGCTTTCTATTACGATTATCGGGGGCGAATCATCCAAATCGTAGAGACGAATCATCTGGGAGGTCTCAGCTATTACAGTACCGAATATGATTTTGTCGGAAATATTTTGAAAAGCCATGAACTGCATACATCGGACATGCAATCGGCTTCGCCGGCCAACACTGCCGATCGCAGCGGCAGCCATCGGAAACTCACAGAGTTCACCTACGACCACCGGGGGCGGTTATTGACCGAAAAAACAACCCTCGACGACAACGAGCCGGTAACTGTATCCTATGCATACGACCCGTTGGGAGAACTCCGCAGCAAGAGGATGGGAGCCGATCTGCTCGTCGAGACCTACGAATACAATTTGCAAGGATGGCGCACGAACCATACCGTCAGCGCCGGAGCCGACACACTGTTCGAAACGAAGTTGCACTATTACGAACCGCGATTCGAAGGTACGACGCCGACCTATACCGGCAATATCTCCGAATGGGAGTGGCAGCACGGCACCGATGCCGAAACAAACGCATACGCTTTTGCCTATGATCGGGCGGCCCGGCTGGTCGAGACGAAGCAATATATCGACGGAGTAACCTCCGACGGCTTCGTCGAAAAGGGAATAACCTACGATTCCAACGGCAATATCCAGACGCTGAGCCGTACTGCCGCCGGTTCCGAGACGGAAAATTACCGGTATACCTATGCGGGCAATCGCATGACGCAACTGCATGACAGTACGACGGGCGCAAGCCATTCGTTTGCCTACGATGCCAACGGAAACATGATTCGTGACGGTGCGAACAATCTCGACATGACCTACAACAGTTCGAACCTGCTAAAAAATGTCGAACAGGACGGTGCGATTCTGGCAAAATATTCGTATCTTGCAGATGGACGGAAACTCACGGCGACGGAGTCCGCCGGCAACGGGTTGTGTTATCTGGGTTCTTTGGTATATCGCACGCAAAACGGAACGTTCGACCTGGAAAGCGCCTCTTTCGGCGGGGGACGGCTCGTAGTCTCGTCGGAGGGTCTGGAAACGCGCTATTTCCTGACGGATCATCTGGGCAGCGTGCGGCAGGTTGTCGCCGCCGACGGTTCGGTGATCGAACAGAACGATTATTATCCCTTCGGCAAACGATGGGCTGCGGTTGCGGCTCCGATTTCCGACAACCGTCATCGGTTCAGCGGCAAGGAGGAGCAGGCATTTCTGAGTCTTCCCTATGTCGATTTCGGGGCGCGCATGTACAATCCCGATTGGGGACGGTGGTTCACGCAGGATCCGTTGGCGGAGAAGTACTATCCGTGGGCGCCATATTGTTATTGCATAAATAATCCTGTAAAATATGTTGATCCGAATGGGTTGGATCTACAATTAGCTGGAACGAAAGAAGAGCAGGAAATGCTACTGGCAATGCTTCAACGATTGACTAATTATAAATTAATCCTACACCAAAATGGCACCGTAACTCATTCCATTGTAAAAACGGAGAATAAAAATTCCGATTATCAGGTGGGAAATACCTTATTGGAGCAATTATGCGATCAAAGTTCAGATACAAAAACTACGACTATCAGTATAACGGATCAGAAGAGCATTACTCATCCTGCCGATGAGAATGCATACAATGGTGTTGGATCGAATGCTGAAATTCGCTTTAATCCGAATGAGAATCCTTCATTGATAACACAAAACGAGATATCAAAACAAGTTCAACAAGAAGGACGCCCGGCATATATAGGACTGGCTCATGAATTGATACACGGAATGCATATAAATTCAGGTGCAGCAAGACCTAAAACTATTAAACTACAATCTATTACTACTATAAATGGGGAGAAATATTTAGAGACGCTTCCATTGGAAGAGGCAATAACAGTGGGATTGCATGGCGTCACTTCCAAAGGTCCTACTGAAAATAAAATAAGGAGAGAGCATAATTTAAATACTCGAATATTTTATTCACCAAATTTTCCTAAATTATGAAGGCCATTTTAACTTATTGTAGCATTCTATTGTCAATACAATTATCATTTGCTCACTCGTTGTTTCCTCAATCTGATGAGATAACGCAAAACTCGAAAGATGATCTTAATGTATCGATTGAATTATCGATATACGATTGGTATTCTGACAATGCATCGGGAACGACAATCTGTATAACGTATAATCAATACCTATCATGTCGATATTTTGCCAATAATAATTTATTAGCTCCAAAGTATGAACACGTTCAATTAACCAATGAACAAAAACAAAAAATACACGAGTTCGTTAAACCAATCTTTCTGAATAGTTTTATGTATATCAATAGACTAACTGATCCTAACACTTATTCAGATAACGCATATGTTGTTCAACTAAGGATTAACGGGCTGTTATATTTCGAAACCTTCGGTTTGCCGGACATTCCTTATTTTACAGAATTCATCCGATATATAATAGGCATAACATCATCGAAAGGTTTGCGGATAGAAATGGATTAAGATAAAATTGTCATGTATACTAAAAACAGGGCAGAGTCTTCACAGCCCTGTTTTTTATACGTTCAATACTTTTATCTTTGTTGTAATTTTCCTAACTTGCAGACAAGGTCTTGATAAACGCTTACATTTAAGCAACCTAAACTCACGGCGACGGAGTCCGCCGGCAACGGGTTGTGTTATCTGGGTTCTTTGGTATATCGCACGCAAAACGGAACGTTCGACCTGGAAAGCGCCTCTTTCGGCGGGGGACGGCTCGTAGTCTCGTCGGAGGGTCTGGAAACGCGCTATTTCCTGACGGATCATCTGGGCAGCGTGCGGCAGGTTGTCGCCGCCGACGGTTCGGTGATCGAACAGAACGATTACTATCCCTTCGGCAAGGAGTGGGCACAACCCGACATGCCGACATCGGATAATCGTTACATCTTCTTCGGTAAGGAAAAACGACATCTGCGATTCCAACAGATTGATTATACCGATTTCGGAGCACGGTTTTATGATGCCGAAGGGGGCCATTTCCTGCAACAAGACCCATTGCTTGAGAAATATTTCCGTATAGGACAATACAACTTTGCGCGGGAAATCTGACAAGTAGAATTGATCCGGACGGAAAAGATTGGGTGAGAGGCATTGATGGTAATAATTATTTATGGATGGGAACTCATAAGGGAATGCTTTTTCGATTTCATATCGAACGACAAACAAATCGTTTCGCAAAAAGTTATTTTGGAGCAGATGTATGGAATAAAATAATGAAAGATCGCAAAAAAGAACAAGAATATCCATCCGACGGTGGTATTCCTTTTAATGAATAATTCACCAAAATCATATGAAAAAAATAGTTCTTATATGTTGTTTTTTCATGTCTTGTCTGCCGACAGACAAGGATTGGAAACAGGACTTTTACAATAACACAGATTGTGACATTTACATGCTTATCAATCAACATCAAGAAAATGGTGTAATTTATCCTTATTATGGAGAATTACCTTTATCAATTGATCATGTTGACTGTAATTTACAAAGCAGCTCATGGGCTCCCGGTAGGATTTATTATATTTTACCATACGGCACAAAAATCAATCGCGGCGACTGTATTCATGTTTATGCTTTTCATGCCGACACTCTGAAAAAATATTCATGGGAAGAAATTCGAACCGGCAAAAAATACTGGTTTCGAGAAACGGTATGTCAAAGTACTGACATTCAATTTCCTGATGGATTTAAGTATATGGAAGAGTCTGATGCAGAGAATCCATGACCTATAAATAATTTGAAAAGGCCAACCTCCTGGTTGGCTTTTTTTATATTTTCAATTGGAATGTGTATTAATCAACACAAGGTACGAAACAAAACGGACGTTGTCGGTTTTAGAAACTGAATGAAACGGTTTGTTCTTATGAATACTACGAATGGTTCGATACGCACGGCTGCACGCTCGGCGTATCGGACCGTCTGCTGCGGAACGTCCAGCGTACGACGGGGCTTTTCACCTCCTCGTACCTGACCAAACTCTTCGCTGCGGGATTTCTGGCTCTGAGCTGCCGGGGTACGCGCAGCGTGCGCTCCGAGCGCATCACGCGCCGGCAGATTCTTCTCGCAGCCGCGGCGGGCCTGCTGCTTTTCTTCTTCGGGGATCCGCTGCGGCACCTACCGCCGCAGTGGGCGGCACCGCTCTATGTCGCAGCTACAAGCATAGGCTTCCTCTCGCTGTTTCTGGCGGGTCTATGGATCGGACGTCTGGTCAAGGAGCGGCTGCGCGAGGATCCGTTCAACGACGAAAACGAAAGTTTCATGCAGGAAACACGCTTGATCGAGAACGAATACTCAGCAAAGATACCCCTCTCGCGCATGATCTCCCCGCAGCTCTACTGGGTGATGACGGGCAACGACTTTACGCTGGACATCAACAACCCCGAAGATCCGAAGATTCTGTGCGTGGGCAACAATCCCGACCGGCAGAACATCTACTCGGCAGCGCTGGGCCTCTATAATTCGCGTATCGTGCGGCTCATCAACAAGAAAGGAAAACTCAAGTCGTCGATCATCATCGACGAGCTGCCCACGATCTATTTCCGGGGGTTAGACAACCTGATCGCCACGGCCCGCTCGAACAAGGTGGCCGTATGCCTGAGCTTTCAGGACTTCTCGCAGCTCGAACGCGACTACGGCCAGGAGGAAGCCAAGGTCATCGAGAATACCGTGGGCAACATCTTCGCAGGTCAGGTTTTGGGAGATACGGCCAAGACGTTGAGCGAGCGCTTCGGCAGGATCGTGCAGCTGCGGACCTCCAACTCGCTGAGCAACGACAACCTCACCACCTCGACCAATACGCAGCTCGACAGCCTGATTCCCGCCTCGAAGATCTCCAACCTCTCGCAAGGTATGTTCGTGGGTGCCGTGGCGGACAACTTCGACGAACGCATCGAGCAGAAGATCTTCCACGCCGAGATCGTCATCGACAGGGAGAAGCTCGCCGGAGAGACGGCGTCGTACGTTCCGATCCCGGAAATATCCTCGTTCCGCGATGCCGACGGCGTGGATCGTATGGAGGAGATCATCCGACGCAATTATACGCAGATCAAGGAGGACGTCACGCAAATCATAAAACGGGAACTCAGACGCATCGCCGAAGATCCTGCACTGCGACATCTGTTGGCAAAGAAATAGCTAAAAATTACATTACCTTTTTGCCGTGATGAATTTTCGTATTCCCGATACGAATTGCCGGAAACTTTCAGAACGGTTATGCTCAATGTCGATGTAAGGAGCAATCATTTGTGCCGTTGCAATTTGCTGATAGTCGCCTACAATATCCTTAAGCCTTGTTTTGGGATTTTGGCAGGTATCTGGCAAACGAAACAGAGATTTTTTGAGATGTCTCGCAGGGTTGAATCTGGGAAACACGGCCTGAATAGCCTTCATATCCCCTAAATACCAAGCCTCCAACTCATGACAGACGATACGAACGAGAAACTTAATATTCGGTGCCTGGTTTGCCTTGCATAGCGCTACGAGTTCTTGTTTCAGTTGTCGGCAGTCATTACTGTCTTGATCCTGGATGATAATAAAACCGGTGGTCTGTTCTTTATGTTGGGCGAATCCTTTCAGTTTCTTGGGAATGGAACGTTTCAAATCCGATTTTCCCTCATGTGGACGGATGAAATAATTCTCATCCAACACCCAAGATGCCGGTAATATCCGAGGCAAAAGCACTTTCAACACTTCTGCCATCGACCTTTCTTCGACAAGAAATTCCAAACGGTCCATGCTTTCCTCGATTAGTACGGTCCGCTTCCTTTCAAATAACCTTCTCTCCAGAGCCATCCCAATTTATCGCCATTGGCATATAAGGCCTTGATGGTCGCATCTTCGGATGCTTTCCGAATGGTTGTGGCGCCATTGCTTTTCTGAAGCCAGAACAGTTCATCGGGTTGCAGGGCATTGACGAAGTCGGGCGAATGAGTCGAGATGAAAACCTGCCCGCCCTTGTCGGCGTATTCTCTGAATTCTTCCGCTAATTCGGGCAACAGTTCGGGATGCAGATAGTTCTCAGGTTCTTCCACGCACAACAGAGGATGTTTTACAGGGTCATTCAGCAATACCAAATAAGCGAACATTTTAATCGTACCATCGGATACGAAACGCGCGACAAAAGGATCTTGGAAAGAATTATCCTTGAATTTAAGAACAATACGACCATCCTGCGTCTCTTCCGCAATGACATTCTCGACACCTGGAACACGTTTTCTGAATTTCTCCAAAATGGTATTGAATACGTTCCGGTGATTTTCCCAGATATAGCGGGTGACTTGTGCCAGATTATTTCCGCTCGTAGAAAGATGTTCGCTGAAGCCGACATCTTCTACATTACGGGCTTCCTGTATCTGAAAATTCGACACATACCAATCGTCCAACAATCTGCGAAAAGAGCTGATTGCTTTGAATTTCTGAAATTGGCCCAATCCCTTTATCGCCAAGATGTCGGGAGAGTCGAGGGTTTGCTGTTCCCGACGGTCCTGAAAAGTGGATGATGAGGAAGAAGAATACTCATCTTCATTAATAATGGCCGTTCCCTCGCCCCGATGAAAATCAAGGAAACGATACGGACGTCCATATCCGCCGCGCCGATAACTCAGGATTTCAGTAGTGATAATAGGCAATCCATTCTCAAATCCGATTTCCAAGCGATAAGTAATTAGAGGCTGTGTTTCTCCTTCGATCTTATCGTTACGGAATTTTATTTCAAAAAGTATAGGCCCCTCTCCGTCACGCGAATATACTTCCCTGTAGCCGCCTCTTTTGTTAAGTGCGGTTTTTACGTTCGCCTTCAATGCATCGCTTAAAAAACCGAATACGTCGAAGAGCGTTGATTTCCCAGCACCGTTCGCCCCCAGGAAAACAGAGAAATTGGATAAATTTCGAATCTCTGTATTTCGATATACCTTATAGTTCTCAATTTTTATTTTCTCTATTTTCATACCGGCTTTGATTAAATAGGTTGTCAAATATACGAATTTAACTCGATGAACACAAAAATGACTTGATATATTTAGGTTGAATGCCCATATGCCCATTCGCGAATTTTATTCTAAAGTTTGAAATGACAATATAGTTAGCACAGCAAGGCACAAAAGTTACAGTTTTCACAAGAAGCATCGAAAAGCAGGTTTCAGATTTTCGTATCTTGTTTAGATTGGATCGTTTGAACGATTCTATTTGGAATCTCAGTTAAATTGTTGCGTTTTTTATTTTACGGGCTATTTTCGTCTTTCTTCACGCCCAGAACGGCCCTGACGTGCCATCCGTCGGGATCGTCTTCCGGGCCTCTATATTTGCCGCTGTCGAAGTACAAATCACATATTATTAACTAAAAGACAGTATTATGGCAACAGAAGAAAATGTAAATCCGACCGAGGGTCAGGAACAGGAAAACGACTACCGGGAAACGCTTCTCGTGCGCAATCCGGACAGCGGCCAGGTAGAGGCCGTTTCCAAGCTGGTGACCAAAGGGGATCGCCGAGAGGTGCATACCGTGCAGCCTCTTGCGAAGAACCGTCCAGCGTTCTATCCGTTCCGGAGCAGCAATGCCGTGGCGGCTTTCATCCGAGGTTTCAAATCCCAGAAGGACAATCCGATCCAGTTTCAGTTTTTGAAAGTGCCCGTCTTTTCCGTCGGCAAGATCGTCACATCGCTGGGCAAGCTCGTCAGCAATCCGAAGAGCGAGGAGGGCTGGGAGACGTATAACAAGTACGTCGTGAACACGGCCGAACTGGAACAGGTGAAATACGACAAGGTTGAGATTCCACGCGCGGAGTTGCAAGAATTGGGTATCGACTTCGATGCGCTGCCGCAGCGCACGCAGCGGAGCCTGATGCTGGGGCTCCCGACCAGAGAGCTGTTTCCTGCGACGGTCCAGCTTTCGAACCACGGCACGACGACGGGTCTTTTCAACCTGAGTTTCTACCGGGATCATAACGATGAGTTGAAGTTCCGCCTCGATACGCCGCTTGTGCAGCCCGAATACGAACGTGAGGAGTATGCCTCGGAGATCACGCCCGACGACAAGGCACTTCTGGCTCGCGGCAAGACACTGCAACACCTTGTCACGGTCCATAACAGCATCACGGGGGAAGCTGAGCGCTGCCACGTGGCCTTCAACCCTTCGACGAACCGCCTTGTGGCGGTTCCGCACCGCGATGTCAAGATCCCGGAGTTCGCCGAGGGACGTCGCATCGACGATGCAGGACAAAAAATCCTTCGCAGCGGCGGCTCGATCCCTCTGGAAGGATGCACGGCCTACGGCGATACGGAGAACACCTACAAGGGCATCCTGAACTACGATGTCTATCGGGGCCGCTATACGATCAGCGATCCGGTTTACGACAAGCCGTACGTCCCTAAGTACCTTCGTGACCAGCTCTCGGATGCCGATGTGAAGACGCTGCTTGCCGGCGGCCAGGTCTCGGCGGATCATGTCAAGGATTCGTTCGGGGAGCCGATGAAGAACAAGGTTCTGTATGTGAACCCGCGCGACAACCGTACTTACAGCCGCTTTCTGTCGCGTCAGGAGCGCAGCGAGGCGGCCGAAGCATCCCATCAGGCCTCGCAGGGGGCCGATGAGTCGCAGCAGGGGCGGGGTCGGAAACGATAGCATACCGCTATGGAGATATATTCCGAGCCGTGGTTCCGGACAAGACTGGATTATTACCTTCGCGAACGCCATCCCCAGCTCCAGTACCGCGCACAACTTCTGGATCGTCGCAGCGCCGTGGCCGCCGACCTCTACCGTCGTACTTGTGACGCGGGCGGCAGTGCCGAGTGTGCGCTTCGCCTTGCTGACCGGAGTCTTTTCCGAGGTCTGCTGTTCTCGAAGTTCGATACGATCGACCTGATCCTCGCGAACGATTTCCCCGACATTCCGGAAGATCAGCGCCGCACCGTCGCCCGGGCCTTGCTGACGCCCTGCGAGCCGATCTTCGCCGGCTATGCTTTGGGCGACGACTTCGCCTCGCGTCCCGAGTTCCGGCAGCTGAAAGCCGAGCTGCGCCTCGGCATCCGGCAGTGGATCGACGACAACGGCCCTCCGGGCTATGAAGCCAAGCTCCGCCACCGTGTACGCACGCGGAAGATGCGGGACGGCGAGCCGAGAAAAACGAACCGAAATAAATAACGACCCTTTAATCCTTTATTCCATTATGAAAAAAACATTTGTCGCGGCTTTGGCCGCCCTTGCGCTGGTCTCCTGCTCGAAGGAGGAGACCGTGACTTACGGTACGAACGGCGAGCCGCTGGACGGTGCTGCCGTGTGCCTCACATTTACCGATGCCCCGGCCTCGCGTGCATCCCTGAACTCGACTGCCGCCGCCGAAACGTGGGAGAAGAGCCTCACGTCGCTGACGGTTTACGTTTTCAACTCCCAAGGCAACCTTGTTACGCAGCGTTCGTTCACCTCCGAGGAACTCGCCGACAAGTCGGCGACCTTTGCGCTGCCGCATTCGGCGGCGGGTACGACGTGCGACTTCTACGCCGTTGCGAACCTTTCGCTCACGGGTGTTACGACCAAATCGGCCTTGCTCTCGAAGGTCGAAGCCTCCGCTGCGGACTATAACGGCACCTTCGCGGAGGTCTCGACCAAGGCCAAGCGTGCGGGCGGCTTCGTGATGTCGGCCTCTGCGAGCAAATCCATCGCCGAGGGTTCGACGACCGACGTTGCGATGGCGCTCCGCCGAACGGTGGCCAAGCTCTCCGTGCAGACCACGATCGATGCGGCCTTCGCGGAGAAATATTCGGGAACGATCACCGTCACGGGCGTCAAGCTCTCGAAAGCGGCGAGTCAGTCGCCTGTCATCGCCCCCGCAACTCCTTCGCCCGGCGCGATGAGCTATACCCATACACAGACCGCCACCGCCGCAGCGGGCAGATACGACAACCTGTTCTACGTCTTCGAAAACGGCGCTCTTGCCGAGGGCAACCGTGTACAGTTGGAGATCACGGCGAGCTACGACGCCGACGGCAGCACCTCGACGACCTCCGACCGTACGGAAATCGTCTATACGGTACCTGTCACGGGCAAGGCAGGCGGAGCGATCGTGCGTAACGGTTACTATCGCATCGAAGCTGCGATCACGGGTCTGGTAGGCTCGGAGGTGGGCCTTACGATCACGGTTGCCGACTGGGAGTCTCCGGTAACGCAGCAGATCGATCTGGGAGCCTGAGAAACCTTTTTCCCGAGAGGGTGACCCAAAAGTCAATAACGACTGAACGGGTCACCCTTTTTCATTATCT